>Ga0187866_1001325_pt1 | contig 24123 bp, 26 predicted proteins | sample June2016WEW_11_1_3_FD_133013 | JGI IMG/M metagenome (GOLD analysis project Ga0187866, IMG submission 133013) | Peatland microbial communities from SPRUCE experiment site at the Marcell Experimental Forest, Minnesota, USA - June2016WEW_11_150 | ecosystem: Environmental > Terrestrial > Soil >...
ACTATCAGATAATGATGTTGCCAGAGCGGGGGTATGCAAAAGTTAGGGAAGGAGATTTGCTGGTATCTCGCACTGGGACATTAGGGTTGACGGTGCCTATAAGGAAGAATTTGGAGAATAGCGTTTTCGGTTCTTTTTTGATTAGAATTAGACCAAAAACAAGAATTAACACGGATTATCTAGCGCTGTTTTTGAATAGTTATTTTGGAAAAATTCAAGTTAGGCAAACTCATACAGGTGCTCTTCAGACTAATTTGACAATTCCAATAATCGAGAATCTGAAAGTTGTTGTTCCATCACAGGATTATCAAGACGAAATAGGGAATTTAATCAGCAAATCTAGAGAGTCTGTGGCTCAAGGCAAAAAAGCTATGACTGACGCAAAACTGCAAATCGAAAAAAGATTAATTGCCGACATAGGTGAAGACCCGACTATTGCCTTTAATAGTATTTATGATTTTAGAAAAGTAGGCTTATCACACGAAAGTTAACACTCTATTTTTGAAAAAGGAACTTATCCCATGAAAATTAACAGGGAGAAAAATCCCCCATCAACTTAACAGAACCAAAAATACAAATATTTGAATGCTTTATAGAAAGTTCTAAGCTATGTCAAGCGCTAAAGACTCAAAAAATTATGTTCTATTTATAGATGTGCTGTATGCAGTGGTTGTTGGAGAGACTATTTTTCAAAACACCAATGACCTATTTCAGAAAATATCCCTGTCAACGTTTTCTCTTATTGTTATCTATTGCTCAATTATCACTAGTTTTATTTTCTGGCATAAGGGCATCTCGGAATTTGCTCATAAGAACGCAAATCGTTTTTTTATAGATGTAATTGTGCTGATAACGTACATAGCAATAGTTACCTATCATTCAAGCCTAAATGTTGTGTTTTTCGGGTTTGTGGTTCTTTATTCATTATACTTGTTATGGGATGCTTTAACAATATGGGATTACGGTGAGGAAGCATCGAGGTTTACATCTTCTTTAGTAAATTTAGGCATAGCATTTGGGATTTCAGTTTTATGGTTTATTCTTTCTAGATTGAACCCCTTTTACGCAGATATTATTGCGCTGTCCTGCTTACTTATTTTTATTGTAGTCTCTCAGATACATGACATAAGACAATTGACCAAAATCAAGAAGAGATACTACGAGGTTGTATAGTATCTTTATGTCACCCGACACTTAACAGGGAGATTTTTCGCCTATGAAGTTACCAGAATCAACCTTGTCACCCGATGTGCACCACGCAGAAGAAAACGGTTCATCACCCTAAGACGCACCAGAACCTTTCGAATCCTTCAAAACGCCGACACTATAGGCTGTGCAAATCACAGCGCAAAGCTATCCTGCAAATAGCAGTTCGACGGTCAAAGAAAGCTGGCAGTTGTTAGAACAAAACTTATGTCAATTTATAATCATAGTAGCCCCATAAATTGATAAGTGTGACGCAATTTTGAAGCTTTCATCTTTGCTTTCGAAGAGGTTCGAATCGATTTGGGAAACTGAAAAGGGCAGATTTTTTGGTCTCAGGTTAACGGAAGTTGCTCTTCGATAAACTTCGCTTTTCAAAATAACAGTTATTATCGAGAAAAACCATATCTTTCAGAGAGCTTGTTACAACAAAAAAAGAGGTAGAATTCCGTGGTCTACAAGAAAACCGAAAGTCTTCCTTTCGTTGAAACGCTAGACGATTACCACAATCAAATAGCTGTGAGGAACCTGTCAACAAGTGCCCTAATGGCAATAGATCTGCGAGACGCCGATTCCAAAATCGAAAGGAGATGGTTAGCAGAATCTTTAGATTTTTGTCAGAAATCTGCAGACACATTAAAGAGGCTGGTCGAAGAAAAAGACAAACCAACAGTAGATAATTTTCTTTCGAAAATCTTCATAGACCTTGCTCTATCTGAAAGCGAACAAGTGGATACAAATAGATTGCAAATGTACAAGGAAAACTTCGATGTTACTCTCAATGTATTGCAGCAAATTCAGAAGAAAGAAAAGCCCAAAGACATTATGAAGTCTAAGTTATTTCTTAAGAGTTTTATTGAGGCGGTCAAGGCTACTTATAGTAAAACGGAGTCCCAGTACTTTGGCTACCTCAGCCCCAAATGAGTTTTTAATTTCCCGTATCAGGAACTATTCTCATCTTCTAAAAGCCACAAAAGAAGAAGTTGAGCAAACCAAGATACGTGGCTCAGGAGAAAGCAGGTTCAAGAAGCTAGCTTCAAAACTTATCGCCGATTTGTTGAAAGGATTGCAGAGAAATATAGCACTGATGAAACGAGTCGACATAGATCCGGACGGCAAGTCAGCCTTGTCCGAGGGTATTCATCAGTCACTTGAAGCATTTCTAAATTGGGTAGACCTTATTTTGAGGCATTGTAATGCCGTTGACATAGAAATGCATCAGTTTGTATCTCAAATTCTTGAAGATCTGGACTTTAAAGACATGGACTATCTACTCTTGTCAGGGTGGGAACTTTCTGAAACAAGTCTCTCTGAGAGCTTGAAAAAGTTGTTTTCAGGAATATTTCCATTGGCGTCTGACACGCTTGCAAATGAATTTCCTTCTTTCTGTATTTTGTTTATACCGCAGTCTCTGCTTAAGAATCCTATCAATTGGCCTCTTTGCGTACATGAAATCGGGCACATGATAGAAAATGAAAAACTCAAAATTGTTGAAAGCTTTTATTCAAGGCCCGAGTTCGGGCCAGTCTCAACTCGCATAACGTATAGTATAGAAGCGCTGAAATACCGTTATTCCAAGGAGTTTCAGGCCGACTACTTTGCGACAACTTTTTTTGGTCCCGTATTTCCAAACCAACTGGTAGACAATTACTTCACTAAAGAAGTTTTCATACATCCCACCCATCCTTCATGGGAAGAAAGAATAAGAGCATTGGTAGAAGTGCTGAGAACTATGGGGTTGCAGGGGGCTGCTGAAAATCTAAAAAACAAATCGAGCAGCATTTCAACTGGTCCTTCAATGATACCAAAAGACTCGCTTGAATTTCTTAATCAGATTCTAATGCAAACGCGAGGATTACTCGAAAGAGAAGACGCGATTTACAAAACAAATGAAAATAATATCAACAGGTCAAGAGAAGCACTTACAAAATTCATCCCTTATACTGACGATATGAAATCTCTGTTAAATGTGGCGGGGGAAGTAAAGAAAAATCTTCTTGAAAACGCTAAAAGTACAAAAAAGAAAGAAAAAGTAGAAAAATTTTTCGATCCTCTAATAAAGGATAGCATAAGGTTATCATACCTGAAAAGGACTTATGCGAAGTTAGACAGACGGTAGATTTTACGATTCCTTTGTGTCCAAAAATGATCTTGATGATGTAACATTGGACTGGAATTGGTAAGGTCCTGAATATGGATCCCTGCATTTCTCGGTCACATGAAACGAAAGTCTGGCAATTCGAGTAAGCGGTTTAAGTTTTATAGGCATTTTAGCCAAATTAGAGAGTTCAAAAGTAATGTGCCCACAAAACCCGGGATCTATCGACCCCGCTGTTGAATGAACAACTACACCTAGTCGACCAAACGAACTTCTGCCATCCAGCCCCGCTAAAACAAAGTTGGGTAAGGCAACGTACTCGAAGGATTGGGCAAGCACAAACTCCCTTGGATGGAGGATGTAGGATTCATTTTTGGAACACTCCAGCTCTCTATTTGAATAATATTCGTGTTCCCGCACAGTTTTCGTTGGATCTATACTCGCCACTTCAGAAAATTTGAACTCTTTCAATCGCGTATCCAGTCTCAAATCAATTCCACCCGGGTTCATTTGCTCTTTAAGATTGAGAATCGGTTCGATGACAATAATTCTTCTTTTAATTAGTTCTTCTATTTCCCAATCTACGAGCGTTCTTGGATGTTGTGACAAAGCACAAGATGGGCATTCGGAGGTTTGGTCCTCCAGTTTTGTATTGCAAAATATGCAGACTTTCTCTTCCAAGATGATTTGCTCCGAGAAATCTAGACGAGAGACCGAATTAATAAGATTTATTTCGAAACTGGACTTACAAGAAAAATTGGCAAAGAAGACTTCAGTTGGGATTCCGGTTGGAAGCAAATCCAAACCGTACAAACGTTTGTCTTCTAGTGCTTCAGCAGCGTTGAGATAGAAAGCAAACCTTTCATTTATTCCTGGTGCGCACAGAAAACGCGCAGCGTCTCTATTCGGTAGTGTAAACCAATCTTCGGATGTCTTAACAACCTTCCCATCAAGAAAGTCTCTAGCGAGAGCTTTCAACTCCTTTTGCTCCCGTTCAACCCTCTCATTCTTCGAAACGGCAACCGATCTCAAAACCAATTCTGGAGCGAAAAGTTTCTTAGCCAAAGTAGGAAAACGACCATCGGTTAAGAACTCGGAAGCTACGAGTCGTTCCATCCAAGAAACATATTTTAGCACATCTTTATTTTCAATTTTTGTTTTCTCTTGTTGCAGGTAAACAAGATGAGCTTGCAAAGGCATACGGCCTCGAAGGAAAACAGTATACTCAAAGCCCCCTCGGCAAAGAGTGCCGGTGGAGCGCCCTAGATGAGGATGAAGTGCACTTGCATGAAGTAGACGTCGAATAAGACATTTGCCACCTCGAAAGACTTGGAGGCACGGGTAAAGGAACGCCTCTGTTATTTAGACGTCGCGGGTTTAGAAAGCAGAAGCTGTTGTATGGAATTTGGTGTAAGGTCAGTGCTGACAAGTTCTGACATTATTCTCTCCTTGAATTCCTCGTCCAACTCATCCGTCATGGCGCTTCTTATTGTGGAAAGCATCGCCTTTGTACGCTCGAACAGCATCTTCATGTCCGCAGGTGTCATTAGATACACGTCTTTAGCATGAGGAACTGCGATTTTATCAATCTCGGTTCTCGGTGTAACTATTATACTAAAAATAGGTTTGCAATCTTTCAATTCTTGTTGCGCGGTAGCCCATTTCAAATGTCCGCTTGACTGTCTGAAGTCATCAACAGAAACTGGGCCGTCCGGAGAGGCTTCCGACTTGCCTTCTAATAGGTATGCAACTTCATTCCCAAGCTGCCAAACGCAATCTGGAGCTGCTTGTGAAACTGGTTGCCATGAAGTGAATCCTAACAGATGACCCAGCTCCATCATTCCCCGATCGAATTTAGAGTGATTTTTTTGCCCAAGCAACCCATCGACTTCTTCCATTTTTTTCACGAATCCTGGTCCGCTTGAGCCCATATCCTGAAGCACATCAGCGATTCCTTCTGTCGCAATCGTTTCGAGTTCGCTTGCGACGGACCGAAGCTTATCGGGGGGAAGCATCGATCTTAGGGCGCTGGCAAACCAAGATACTGTTTTGCAGGTGTGAATTGCCCGACTCATTTGTTTCTCGGCAACCTTAGCATAATCGCTGTCATCCTTTGAAGCAGCGTATGCCGCACATGCAGTGAAGTAGAACCATAATGCTCTGTAGGAGGAAAGTCTTGAATCAGTTAGTTTGTCTGTTACCGCATTTCCGTGTTTTACTGCGTCTTTATAGCTGCCGGACCAAAGACAATATGAAAAGTTGATTTCATCTACTACGACGTTCGCCAGAATATCAGTTATTGCTGAGTCAGGCAGATCCTCTGAATCGCGTAACTCAACAATATTTTGCTCAGCCGTAGTCCAATACTCATCTTTATCGAAGAACGCTTTCAACATCGCGTCCATATTTGTAAGATTTCCTATCTCCTGCTCTAGCGAATACCGAATCTCTGCACGCAGTTCAGTGTTGAATAGCCTTTGATTTTCGTGTTTCATGCAGAAGTTGAGTAATCGCCTCCCTATCATGATCACCGCAGCGTTGTCCGTGTCGGTACGAGTGCATCGACCTGCTCCCTGCGATATTCTCGTCTTCACTCTTTCTCTCAGCAGTACATCAAGACCCAGCTTATCTTCCAAGAACGCTTCTTGGAGGTTTGTTCCCGTAGGTAGTCCGTATATTATAAGAAGGCGGCAATCCTCACTCGGTATGTCAATGCCGTCATAACGATTTGCAAGTGCCAAGACAACAGATTTGATGTCCGAAAAGGGTTTCAGCGAATTCTCGATATCCGAAGCCCCCAAGATCTTGAGAGGAACTGAGCTCTGCGCTAGAATTCTTTTCAGAGTCTGTAGACTTTCTCCTGTTGGACAGAGCACCAAAGTTCTTTCTGCTGAGTTAATCTTCTTGACGAGCCACGATTCGTACCCAGAAGGATCGTCCACTAAATCAGGGAAAAGAAACAATCTACGGCCAATCCCGCGCTTGAGGTAAGTCTTTGGAGTTTGGATTCGTTTAATGTGCCCAATCCCGGTTATCCTTTCTAGTTCGCCACCTCTGCCTAGTGTCGCGGACATATAGATGCGCTGATTGGCTTCGGCGAAAGGCTTGTGAGTTAGTGTTGGAGCAATATAAGGACGGATTAGAATTTGGTCCCGTGAGACATACGCATGGCAAGCCTGTAATCCGTTACGGACCCACTGCCATGAGAAGTAGAGATTAGAGATTTCTGGGCTGGTTAATGAAGCATCCAAGATTTCCCTTAGTTTTTCAATGTTTTTGGAGAATGCGCCAAATGGTATTTTCTCGGGTTTTGGTGTATTCTGTGGTCTAGAGGAGCTGTGCAAAACTGAAACAAAATACGAGGGCAAATCCTTCTCATAGAGAGAAAGAATCTTCGTATAGATCTCCGGAGTCTCATCTCTGATAACTGTAATCGACCACAATGAAGAAATGTAACTCTCCCCGCCGTGGGAATCATCTAAAATAATCGTTTGCGCATCGTTAAATTCTGGATTGGTATTAAAAAGGCCGCTGTATGTTGAGACTGCGGTTATTCGTGCTGAACGATACGAATAAACATCTTGACGATTAAAGTCCCGTTTCGAACCTACCAGTACTCTTGTAGGGATTGCATACTCTTTTGATTTATTTCCAACTTGATGTGCCAGTTGTTTGGTGGGACAAACGTAAACAATTCTCTCTCCAAGGATTTTGCGTCGATATTCGGCAATCAGAAGACCAACAAGCGTTTTTCCAGAACCAGTGGGGAGTTCAATACTGACGTCTGCAGATTTCAGGTGATTAGTTTGATAGTCTCTTAGCACGTCTGCTTGAGCAGAAAATAGATCTCGTATCTTTGGAGACCTGTTTCTTAGGTCTTTAAACAGTGATTCAATATCGCCGGACTGAGAACCTTTCACCCCAACATGTCGAAAAGGGCTGTTATAAGACGATTGTATTTCCCCCTATGATCAAGATAATTGTAATTTCACGATTTACTTTGTTAGGACCCTCTTAATAAGCTAATCCCCAGTTGGATACTGTTAAATTATTTGACCCAACCGATCCCACAAGATACCCAGATTCATCATGGAAAATGTTATAAACAAGTATGATAAAGTGTTGTTTGGTATAATAATTAATAACATACGCAAAAATACTACAACTATGTGTAATTGAGGTATGAAAATGACCAAGGACCACATAACCGTATCCTTGCCGACAGAATATGTAGAGTGGCTTCAGAAAAAAGTGAAAAACCAAGATTACGGTTCAATTAGCCATGGCATTACTGTCCTCGTACGTAACGAAATGAAAAAAGAAGGATTGCCCAAAGATGAATAACCGTAACTATGTTGAGGATGACCTATCTTTAACACAAAAATTTACTATACTCTTGTTTGGCGCTAACTGTTCAGAACCGATAAAAGGCAAATTATGGTTTCAAAAGGAATTGTTTTTAGTCGCTCAAGGTATTCCAGAGCTTGGAGAAGAAGCAGATTTTGAAGCAGATTTTATAGGTCCATATAGCGAATTGGCTGATGACCAGCTAGACCGTCTTCGCATTGAGCGAATTGTTGATGAAGAACAAAAAGAACTAACATCATCGGGGCATAAGATTGAACAGAGAGTAAAGTCAGCATTTTCCGAAGACACTCTCAAGTTTGTTTCAGAAATAAAAGCATTCCTTAACGATTTATCCAAAGATGAGCTACTTGGCTTCATTTATTACTCATACCCAGACATGAGAGTAGAGTCTACAGAATTTGAGAGAATTGCACCTAAGCGAAAGGAGATTGGAGTCAGTCTATTTAAGAAAGGTAAAGTTAGCTTGGGCAAAGCAGCAATAATCGCAGGGAACACACAAGAAGACCTTATCAAGATTCTACAACTACGCGGAATACCCGTTTTCGCTGAGTGATTACATGATTAACTTGGTTTTTGATGCTTCAGCAATAATCGCATTTATGACTGAAATGGATGACGGCGAGTTTCTCCATGCTTTATCATTAAGGGGATATTTGCTCATTGTAACTGAAGGCGTAGTGACTGAGGTGAAGAAAGAACCTGGACTTAGCAGGTTGAGACTTGCCATCAAAGAAAAATGGATTATTGTCCAAGCAACATCAAGAAGCGAATATGAATTATTCAAAAATCATTTTCCAATGCTTGATTACGCCGAAGTGGAGGTTATTCAAAAGGGTTTGGAATACAAAAGCTCCCAAATTGAGTACATATGTGTATTAGATGAAGGTCCTGGCAGAAAAATCGCAAACCAATTATGTTTGAACAAGATTGGTACTGAGGGTTTGCTGAATAGACTGAATCACATCGGGGTTCTTGATGCGTCACTTAAGGAAAAGCTTTTGAATAAACTGCGTCAATCATCATTTAGATGTTTAAAAGCCTAATGGGAAAATCATGGCAAGTCTCGATGTTAATCCAATTGATAAAGACAAGAATGATGAAACCCTTTACGTAAGCAAAAGTGTACGGATTAACGAGTCTCCTATAAAAACGCCGATTATGGCTTACAGTAACGGGTTAATCAATAATAACGAAAAAGTAGCACTGGGAACAAGAGGACTTAATGAAATTTATTGTGAGATCAATACGGAAAAAACTCCACTAAAAAAATTCATAACAGACAGAAAAGTGGCTGAGTCTCTAGATAATCGCATTCGAGCACAAAAGCCAAACCCTCAAAACAGCTCTTCCAACGAGCTGGATTTGTGCATATTTGAATGTGATTTGATAAGGTATCCATCGGACGAGGGGTGGAATTTTCTCTTGGATACGGTTCATGGCAACTCGCACATAGTTCCATTACCAAATATTCCGCTTATTACTGACCGCATAAATACGGATGCCAAATTTAAGAGATATTTGGCTTTTCTCAAGAAGTCAATCAAGTACTTGAGAGATTATAATGGAAAACCTCTGATGGGCGGTATACCTAAATTACCCTATGAATACACGAAAAAACTGGTGAAGTTTTATATTGCCAACGAAATCAATGCGATGTATTTTGATTTTGCCGCAAGAAACCCGATGATAGTAAATAGGGATCTTTTGGAAGTTTTTAAAATTCTGGTAAAGGATAAGAAGCTAGACCACACTTTTATGTATGCATATAATGTGAGTCCTGGGCGCTTATCGAGAAGTAAAGAAGCAGTGTCTGCAAAAAACATTCTTTCGTTTGGCTTTGGTTTTGATGCCATGGGCAGAAAGCATAAGCGACCAAATTTTGACCCAAAAAGGGGAATGGTTGGAAATGCTGACACGGAAGAGAAGAAAATGCGTTTATTCAACAGATATGATTATGGATATTACCGAGTTTTAGGTTCTGAGAGAATTAAGGAGATATATCCCAAAGATGAGCCATGTTTGAACGTAGATGCATTCATGAAGGCACTATCGTCCAAATCTTCGTTAAGACGATGTGAGGCTCTTATAAATAACGAGCAATTGGGAAGAGAGGCTCTTAATCTTCAAGGAGTGATAAAGCACGAACGTTTGTCAGACTATCTTTCAGAGAAAACATACGTTAAAAAACCGTATATTAAAACGATAAAAGAGTACAGGAATAACGTTGTTCAAACTTCGCTTACCCCTTAAGAGCCGCATTGACATAAGAGTGTAAAGCGCTTGCAGATGAACAGTCCGCTTTAATAATGACAAAAGATAAGGTTGTCAAGGCCGTAGGAGAGGTATTGAGCTCACCGCCAAAAGTCGGCATTGTCAACGAAGTCGAGGATCAACCAAAAAGCTTCTCTGAACTTCAAAAGAAACTGAAAATGACCAGTGGAAACCTGAACTATCATTTATTGCGACTTACAAGCGCAGGATTGTTGACTAAAGACACAGAAAACAGGTACGCCATAACACCGCTGGGCAGAGATGTCGACGAAGTAGTCAAAAAAGCATTAAAAGCCAGCGAAGAAATAGAATTCTAACCCCCATCTACTCAATTATTTTTTTGTTTTCTATAACTAATGCAGCAAACGCGCTAGATGCCTTCAATTTAAATTTTCAAAGTCAAGAATATGCCAAACCGCCTATCTGGCGAGCGGGAAATAGAAGGATTTATAGTTGGAAGTGGCAAGGATCCAAAAACCTTGGCTCCGGATGATGCTATTCACGTAAAAAGCATTTCGCATGGTAATCCCTACTTTGCTTATGGTGAGTCAGTTATCAGAATAGACCTAAAAGCAATCAATGACCTGAGAACAAATAGAGTTTCTGCTAAGTTAAAAGGTGCCAGCTGGTGGATAAACGACCTTGAAAATGAAATATGCAATGGAATGGGTATCCCACGGTTATTTTTTGAAAAAGACTATGCCAAGTATGGAAAGCGCAACGTTGAATTTGCCTCAACTCTTTTAGTCGGTAACGTTAGGGATGCACAAAGAGCAGTAGATGACGCGTTTCGAAGACAACTGTTTAGGCAAGCGTTTGACATAAAAGATTTCCATAACCTACCTTCAATTAAGTTTAAGAAATTTGATTCATTTAGGCTGCTAAGAGACGGAGGATATGACTTTTCCGAGGAAATTGGTCAGTTCAAAAAAATCTATGAAGCCGGAATAATTTCCAAAGAGGAGTACGTGTTGTGGGTTGAAGACGCTTCAAAAGTCCAAGACCATGGCATATGCGAATACCTAAAATGGGCAGCTGAATTTATTAAGCAACAGCGAGAAGAAGATAGTGCACGATTTCCTACTCTTGCCGGAAAGCTTGATACGCCATCGTGGCCGCAGCTTCCGAACAAAACAAACGCGCAGTTCCTCTTCAAAAATGACATGAACGACAACTACGCCATATACCATAATAGAGTCCAGAATGCCCAAGTCGACAAACGCCTGTTCCTCGGAAACTCCAAAGTAGACGTTGACGAAAGACTCATCTTCGCAGTGTTGAACTCGGTGTTTACTTATTTAGGTATGGAATTAATGGGACGGACAAACTTAGGAGAAGGCGCCTTAGACGTAAACGTAACTGACTATAAGCTAATCCCTATTGTAGACCCTGAGTTGCTGAAAAAGAAACTTGAAGAAGAGCATCGCCTCACCAGCTTCTTGGCCACAGTTGATAAAGTCATGGCAAAGAAACCGATGAATATCACCTCAGAAGCTAAAAACGAAGACCGCCTTAAAATGGAGCAAACCGTTCTCGGAGTCTTAGGATTCACCAAGAAAGACATCAACCGATTTTACCAAGACCTGATAATGCTGGCCAACCTCAGAACTTCAAGGGCATCGAGCTTAAGGAAAGAGAAATCAGACTAAGAGTAGTTGGAAAACCCATGACAAAACAAATACCCCTACGCCTGCCGGACGAACTAGCCCAACAGATTGACGCTGTAAGAAACCCAGAAACAAGCGAAAGTAGAAACGCAGCAATCATACGCTTGTTGAAGAAGGCGTTGGAAGATAAAAGTCCATAGAGTATTAGAGAAAAGATTAAATTTATTCAAAGGATGACTCTTCGGTTTTGCATTTGACATTAAAAGCCACATCAAATGGTAAATTCTGGCTGTCGTTTCTCCTCTTTTACGCCAGAAACGGTTGTATAGCCTCATTATGATCTCGGCAACCGTTCAATTTTTAGTTGACTAACTAAATTCTTAATGTTAAGACGGGCTAATTAGACAAATTAAGTTGCCTAAGAATTTAATGCTTTAATCTTGTCAAGGTCTATTTCCGGAGGATCAATTTGTCTCAAGAAACGGAGTTACACCAAAAAATCATTGAGCCCAAGTATACATAAGAATTGTAGGTACGTGCAACAGCGTAAGGCGAAAACTAAGTTTTAGGGTTTGAGGTTCAGTTCTCCTTCAAATCTCTGCTTAATTGGACACCATGAATGTCAACTCAGGAAGCTTCTTGATTTGTTCAACATCTAGCGTGCGAGCACTGCGGGTTAGATTTTCTCTGCTGGTCTAGACTGAGTGTTCCTTTCTATGAGCAAATTTAGATCGCGTTCGAATTTCTTTGCGGCTTCCTTCACTATGTCGCATTCCAGGAAAGAACTTAGTGTGCACTCCATGTTTTTGACTGCGCATATACCATCAAATTCACGGTTAATGCAAACTGGTACCCAAGAGAACTGCAATTTAGAAATGGACTCCCTCAAGTATTGATCAATCATAAGAACAGACAGGATGTTTTGAAATCTATTGGAATAACGTACGTTTGGTGGGTTGATCGTGAAAGAGCAAGTTTGGTTCCAAGAACACAAGGGTATTTAGAGCATGTATTTTATAATTGTCTTGGCGAACAGGACAAATTAATAAGATTACTTTCGAGTCTGAAGAATGGCTCTAAATGAGCCTTAACAAATTTAATTGAGTGAAAAACTATGTATGCGGAAGAAGAACTTGAACCTTACAATCCCTTTGATGATGACGATAGCGAAGAAGAGAATCCTGAAAACGAACCATAGACATGGAGAAATTGAATGATGAGCACTGAATTAGATAGCATATTGATAAACGCAAAGTTTTTTGAAGAACAAGGATATTCCAAAACTGCGACTATGGCAAACCTGAAACCTTGGGGTCAAGGTTAATGGCTTTGGGCTCTTTCGATTGTAATGTAAAGACATCACCTCTTTCAGGATTCGGAGGAGTGAAAGGCGCCAGTAAAGCTCACGAACTTTTGGTAGAAGCAGTGAACCTTAAGAAAACAGAACCGAATCTACAATCACTGGGCGATTTCATACGCACGTCTGGCAGCAAAACAGAATAATTTAAGCGATGCGTTAGAATTTGATTTCCCCTTTATCTATCAGTTCCTTAACTTTGAGCAATGAGTATTGGACGGCATGGCTTCTGTCTGCGAAGTGCCCTTGTTCCACTTGCTTGTCAATCCAATGTATTAATTCAGGGGTTATGCTGACGGTTAGTTTTACTTTGACCATTTTAATCCTAACCTCTTATGAACGAGGGTATGTTTAGGGCTTATCTGTAAACGTAAGCAGAAATAAGCAAACGTTATATACTTGCCCTTGTTAGTGTGTATTACGATTTAATATAAAAAACAAGAGGTGGATGCCCTTGAAAAAAGAATCCGTAAGAATAATTGCTCCGTTTTTCTTAGTTTTATTCTTGGTTGCTGTCACAATCAATAGCTTTGCTTTAGCCCAAACATTCAATCCACCACAAATACCCAACATGTCCTCTGCTCCAAGCGAACCAAGCAACCCCGGAGCGCCTAAAGAACAGCCTGCCGTGACTCCAACACCGGCCCAACCCGACTACACACCACTAGCCATCGCCATCATCATAGTAGCCGTGATAGTAATGGGAGCAGGCATCTACATGATAAGCCGACGAAAGAAAAGTTAGGTAAAAAGGAATTGAACCGAAAGAACATCGGAGGAGGAGAGGGCGTTAGAAAAATGATTGTTATCTACTTTTTAGAAATACTCCTAAACCAGAGAAGAATACTACCGCTCCAACAAAAAGAAATATTGCCGAAAAAGCCGGAATACCTGCTACGGTTATTCCATTTTCACCGCCTATGTTAACTTCGGATAGAGGTGGAATGTAGGCACTAACTCCACTGAAGAGCATGACTAATATTCCTGCGGCTATTAGAAGATAACTCAGTAACCTATTGTTTTTCTTAGTCATCCCAAATCACTTTTCTAGAATTGTAGTTATACGCTTAAAAGATTTTTTGTGCGGAAAATACACAAAAACTAAATGCTTGCGGACCGTAGTGAGGACTTGGATTTGTGAGGTGTTTTCGTGTTTAGAGATGAGGAAATCCGTGAAACAATTGGTGAGTTACCAAGTTTTGAGGGCGCACTTGAGCAGTTCCGCCAACATACTTTACAGAAAGTTGATGCACTGAAAGGAGCGGCCGACAGTTTGGAAGCTTTATCTGACAGATGGGCAAAAACCAGTGCCAAGAATCAACGCTTACAAATTGAAAGCGACAGTTTCAAGGGAAAAGAAATTTTTCAAGCCGATGGCTCTCGATTCGTCGAGGCCGAAGAGCTTCAAAAGGTGGTTCGCCTAAAAAACGACTTGAAGGCTTGCTATAATGGTCTTCCTGAGAAAATCCAATGGTTGACAGAGGCTATGGCAGCAATAAGAAAAGCCACTTTGAATTACCATGACAAATCTGTTCTCAAAAGCTTATATGAACTTGAAACATCGCACATCTATGCGGAGAAGTTCTACGATTTTCATGAGGTCACGGTTCCTTTGAGGAAAGCCCTTGACTTACTTGAAAGCATGGATTTCTCGCCAGATGTTGTTAAAGCAGACATAATGGGTCCCAAATTTACAGCTAAATTGTTGCATGAAGTTTCGGAAAAGGTGAAGAATGCTTCGGGCTGCGCAAGAATAGTTGCGACTATGTTGTGGTTCAGCGAGGAAAAATGGAAAGAACTGAGCGCGAAATTGGACAGCGACCTGGCGAAGAAACACGAGACTAATTCGACACAAAAGATAGATAATTAGGACTAAGTGAATATTTTTTTTACTATCTTTTCGGCATGTTCTTTGCTTGCTTGCCCTTTTCTAGCGACTTCAAATCATTTACATAATTGAGCATTCGACTTGAGTCTTGTTCGTATCTAACCTTCTTCTCGGGTGAAATCTCAAAGGTCTTACACGTTCTCCAATACCCAGGCTCAGGTTTCTTGCCGAGAAGTTCGCAGAAAGCTGCATCAAAATCCATGTATATTGATCCATCGGAAGAAATTGTAAGCTCATTATTGTTGTTCCAAAATTTGCAGTTTAAGCAATCTTGCCATACTATTTTTGGAAGAAGTTTTTCTGCTACTTCTCTTCTTGTAATGTCTTTTTCTTTATGTTCTCCGAACGTTGGACCGGGCACGAAATCACGGCAAAACTTCACTCCAATCCATTCTTTTCCAGCTAAACAAGTTTCTACGTACCCGCCTCCTAACAGTTTCAGATCGATCCCATTTTCACAAAAAAAGCACAATATATCTTGCTTATAATAGCCACCATTCTCCATGCCGTCTAAGAAATACAGGTCTTTCTCCTTTTCAGCGATGACTAACATTTTCTTTTTTCCGTAACGCTCAAGTCCCCATGGAAAGAGCTTGTTAAGAGTTTGTTCCCATTCAAAGACGAACTTGGTAGGTGACAACCAGAGCATTTTAATTTTGTTTTTCATTTTTTCCATTCTTAACTACTCACCCATTTGTGTTTGGTCAAGGCAACTTGATTTCCTACACAACGAATTCGGTTGCGCGCGGCGCGCGAACAATACAATGGCGCAAAAACTAACTGAAGCCTGGGCTATGAAGCAAAGCTAAACACATACGATATCATTATTCTTTAACGGAAAGCTTCTCTGATTCGCCCAGAAAGATTGTGATAGTACATTTTATGTTCAGTTCTGAACTTATGCTCTATTGCATTATTCACGCTGTCAAATCTCTTACCGCATTCACATTTGTAATGGTCCTTTGTTCGACGTGCTTTGGTTGATTTAAGACTCAAATTTTTTCACCCCCTTGTAGCGTTAGCAGCAGTTTTTATGATAGCTCATTGATTAGCGCGCGTTGTGAACGATAAAATGGTACTCGCGAGTTTTGTTCCATTTAAGGTTCCCTTTTGTAATTATAACAGTCTTCTAAGAATTCATATACAGTATGATTATCAAGCCAGTATGAAGCTGACTTGCAAACGAACCATCCTAAAAGCCAATGCAGACTTTCATGAATTAGCACTGCAACCGCTGCTTTGTCAATGTTTTCGACGTCTTTTGGACTGTAAAGAGCAGCTAAGGAAATGACGTTGTGAATCTCGCAATAACGCGGTGGCCCAACCTGAATACCGAGTGTTTCCAAGTAGAGCCGCACTTCGCAATCGCAAAACGGGGGCCTAGCTTCGACTACAACCTCGGGATATTGCGATAGATCAGTCGAAGGATTAACTGTACGCTTTTCTAATCTTGACTGCTTTGACATATAATATAGGTCATCGCATTTTGGGCAACGGAACCATTTATTTACAGTGATATCTGTCTCCATCACCGTTTCGCAAACTGGACATTTCACTTCATTTGACATCATACATCATTTCCCTGCAGTAGCCGCTGCTTTGAAATCCTCATAATTCTTAGATTTCTTGATGGTTTCAACAAGTTCAATGAACCTTTCTTTCTTAAGTTCGAATACAAAAAAAATATTGCAAAGATTCTTTATTGGTTCTATATCTACCAGTTTGCCCTCGCTTGCCATCTTAATCTCGGTTAAAAAATTCTTCAATGGCTCTATAAATCCAGTTCTTTCATTACTAGCAGTTAAAGCATACATTTCGCCAGTTAGGATAACTTGAAAGAGATTTACTCCATTGGCGTTCAGTTGAGGCAAAAGCACATTTCTGTCTTGTTTACTCTGTTGGCGAACAAGTACCTCCACCGCCACAGCTAGTATTTCAGCCATTTGTTCTCCAATAACCTCCATAATATTTCCTAATGTTCGTTTGTAAATTTCTCTCCACCCCTCCTCGGTCAGGGAATAATTCTTCAGTCTCCTATCGTCCTGGTCTGTTCTTCGTTTGATGTCTCCTCTTTCCTCTAATTTCTTCAAGTTAGATGCTAAGGCGGTTGTGCTTAACTTTGTCTCCTTCATTATATTTCCAAAAGTTGTATCTCCATGGGACAAAGCTTCTCTTATTGCATTCCAAGATTTCATCGTCCGCAATCTTGCAGTATCTCCAGTATGGAAACCTGTTTTCTTTCTTTTCTTTCTGGCCATTAAACCACCCATAAATTCACTCAACTTTTATCATTTTACTCATATATAAGAGAAGGGATTTATAAGCGTAGCGCCATTGACTTATACAGTGAATATTATATGAACAGAAAGAGAAATGAGCACAACAAAGAACACAAGTATTGCAGCAACGCCTTGCCGCTTTTCGTTAAGACTGCAACCCCGCTTGAAAGAGCTACAATTCAATTGTTATTTTCCATGGGAACTTCGCTCTCAGGAGATGTCTCTCTCAGGTGCCAGCATATTCGCCCCGACTTCCAACGACTAGCAGTTGATGAAAAACAAACCGAAGCTTTACAAGCCTATTTTTCGAAAAGGCAACAAACATCGACAGAAGAAGGTGCTAAACAGTAATGGTTAACGAAGAGAAAGAAGAAAGTGGGGTTCGTCGTGTTATCTGGATGCCACTAAAACTTGACCGAATAGTCGAGCAAACACGCAAGGCAATAGGTTACACAAGGAGCGGATTCTATCGATACTCAGTAACAAAAACTATGGAGAAAACATTACTAACGCAAAGAAAAGAAATAAAGCTGCAACCATGGGACGAAATTATAGGCACACTAAAAATCGTTGAAACCGCCGAAGACACCATTACAGCGGTAATAGAGAGTTATCAAAGCCTTGAAATTGCCCTCTCCTACCTAAAAGACACACCGGAAGCTGCTGTGATACAAAATTCAACCAACCTTCTAGGCCAGAGGATAGCACTCCTAAAAACCGATAATCCCGAGAAACCAATAAATATAACTGCGAAGCCACGGTCTCCATCAAAAATCCTTGTTGGTATCGATAGCTTCGTTAAATGTATGGTTTCATTTAGCGCTTTGGGTAATTCTCAAAAAACGAGGTGTTTCTAGATGGAGCTACCTGAATTTATAAGGAAAGCCTTTCGGATATGCGAGAAAAATGGGCGGCTCCAAAGTGAGTTTTTTAGTGTCCAGAAGCTTCTTGATTATTTACAGTTTAGAAAAACTAACAGTCGAAATTCAATTGCGATTTATTGCTGGACTCTAAACAATTTCCGACTTTGGACTAGTTCAAGCGATCGGGTTAAAACTCAATTTCCTTTAAGAGTCTGTTCCACACCAGATGATTTTCTCTCTTGGCAAAGAGAGGAACTAGAAAAAACTATTCAATTTTATCTAGATGAAATGCGTAGCCGAAGTCTACGGCGCGGTTTGAGTGTACGCTACATAAATACTTCATTAGCTTGCTTGCAGTTGTTTTTTAGAGTTAACGGTTTTTGTCGGGAAAACAGCAATGAACTAAGAATTCAAAGTTATCACCAGCCACCACGAGTCCGTAATAGAAAGCAATACATTCCTACTCCGAGCGAAGCATGCAGGATGGCTGATCAGGCTGGCGGCAAAAGGAATCGTGCGATCATACTAACTCTAATGTCAAGCGGTCTTAGAAATACTGGTCTACGAGCACTACAGGTCAGGGATGTAATCAAGGAAATCAAAGAGGGAAAGGAAAACTTGCTAATTAAGGTGGAACCTGAATGGAACGAACTGCGAATCTCTGGTGCCTGTAAGAACGGGATTCCTTATTATACTTTCACATCGGCAGAAGCGACGCATGCAATCGTTGATATGTTGAATCACAGAAAAGTGACTGATCAAAAAAGAGGGATCATGGGTAGTGATACTGATCCTCTTTTCATGTCAGGCGGCAATATACTAAGCAAAAGAGTCCCACTTTCAAAAAGGGAATTGCAGCAAATCGTGAAGCACGCTGCTATGGAAGCAAACATTGCTGACTGGAAAGATGTAATGCCCCATTGCTTAAGAAAAGTTTTTGAGAGTATCCTTAGATCGCCAATGACTGACGGGGACCGACTGGATCAAAAAGATCAAGAATGGCTAATGGGACATATTCTTTCAGGATCGCAAGATGCATATTATGATTGGACGAAAATCAACAAATTGCGAGATCAATACGCCAAATTGGCTTTCGATGGTACTGCAACCCCTGAGCAAAAAGAATTGAGCTTGAACAAGCAAGTGGCAAGTATTCTCGAGATAGATATTGTTAGGCTTAAGGCGGAAAAAGAAAAGGTGCTTGGCAGGAAATTACTGGTCAAAGAAGAGTTGGAAATGACTGAAAAGGCGATTAAGAAGAAAATTTCGCCGATAAAAAATACGAAAGAACAGACAATAGTGCCTAAAGTCGAGTTAAAGCTGTATTTGAGCAAAGGGTGGGCATATGTGGGAAGCGTCGACGAAAAATCAGCTATTGTGGAAAGATTATTTTCAGATTCTGATATGGAGGATCCATTTCCCGGCATCTCTTGAAGCAAGACATCAAAGTAACGTTGGAAGATGGCGAGTCACGAGGGCACGAGCGTTGCCGTCTCCGAGCGTAGAAGCGAAAAGACGGAACCATGGGAAAAGACCGCTGATCTGCCCACTCCTCGTTTCCTTCCAACGTTCACACTAATCTTTTCAAGAGTATTTAGTTCTTATGCCACAAGGATTTGTCTAAAAAAATAATCATCCAATTACAGAACTTGGCGGTCTGCATCTGCGTTTCGCATTTTAACGTATTCATCGATTATTTTATCCACATCCATGCCGCTGCCTTCAAAGGCTTTAGCGACTGCCGCCTTTAAGACCTTAAATTTGTTTTCAATAACCGTTCTTCCAAAGTTTAGTTTGGCAAACTGTGTCCTTAAAGCTTCAATTTTTGTTTTGTCAAAATATGTGTCTTCATTTCCCGGAAGTATATGGCCCATGAAAAATTCTTGTGTCTTGGGGTCTAGCAGCCCACCGCCAACAAGTTCACTGTGATAAATTGTTTCAGAGGATTTTCGTATACAGTGTGGCTTTACTAAATACCATTGAGGTAATCCGGCTTTTTTAGCACATGACTTTACAATTAATTGTAGTTGTCTTGAGGTTATGATTTTAAGCCTTCGCTCCTCTTTGCCGATTTGGTTGTAGTCTGAGTTAAAAAGTGGTTCGTGACCAAGGATTTCTCCGTATTTCTCTTTTCTTTCTCGTAAGTATAGTTTTATGGCTTCTGTTGCCTCGTCCGATGAAAATGTAAAAAAAGGGATGTTGCCTTTGCAAGCACAGGGGTCTGCCAACTTCATCTCTGGGTAACAAGGCAGACGTATGTTATAATACCCCTTAAGAAGTTCATCTTCAACGTCTTTTATTAAGAGGGCTCTTAGGGTCGAATTTCTGAAACTGCTGCAGTAAAGCGTCAAGATTATAGCTCTGTCTCTGAGCGAGCAAGCGGAATCTGTCATAAGATGTACTTCATTTTTCTCTGGAATGTATTCTTGGGTTTTTCTGTATCTTGCGGGCATGTAAAATGTTTCAAGGTCTAATGCTCTTGATTTTTTGAAGCCATTTGATTGAAAAAAACCATTTAGCAAGGCAAGTATGTTGTTCACGTATCGTATGCTGTGTTTGCCATCATTGTAAAAATCAACATGATCTTGGACCAGTTTTTCAATCCTTTTCTTACTCAATAAGACAAGTTTATCAGGAGCCAGGTTCGTTTGGACGCATAACAAATACAAGCGGTTTAAGTACGCTCTCCTTGATGCCTCGCTTCCGCACTTTCTGGATAGATGTTTAAGCAACAAATCTACACTGACATACTCGCTTTCCCAACCTCGAACTTTGAGGAAATCAAAACAGCTTGGTCCTTTTGGTATCTTTTGATCTTCAGTTTTAAGGTGGTTAAAGTTTGTCGTGATTGTGGACTCTGTTGAAAGTGATATATCTGGCGAGGAAGTACTAAACGACATCGATATCTGCATCATCGCGCCCCAGACTGAGTTTTCTCTATGGCGTCTAGGATCTTGCCAGGGTAAAATTTCATTTCTTTATACCTGTTCAGTCGGTATGCCATTTCGCGTTCCTCCCTTTGCTGAAGATTCTGAATAATCGCCGTAAATTCCTCGAAAATTGGTTCAAGAACCGCCAGAAAGCTCTGGCCTTTTTCAACCAAGGAGCCGACATCAACCAACCCGTTAGTGGTCACTTCATACCAAACTTGAAGATGGATTGCAAATTCTGTTATCCTTACTATGTACAAGCCGTGAGGCGCTGTTCTCTTCACTTCTCTCAGAGTTTCTGGGTCCATACCTGAGTTTGGGATTATTACGTAACCGATATTGGCGTTGAGTCCTTCCATGTAAGCCTCCACGCGCTTGATTTTCTCCCTTACAGAGGAAAGTTCTTGAGTTGTGACTTCGTCTGCAACGAGCTTCAGTTTGTGATTTGTTACGAGCACATCAGGTGTATATTGCCCAATTTTTTCGTTAAATCTTATTTCACCATTGTTCGGCCAAAAAATAGTAGTGATTTTTCTTATACTCTGTTCGTGCACTGCTTGGGCAGTTCTTGCCTCGCCTAGTTCTTCTAACTGAACTTTGAGGGGGTCTCTCTCAAGGTCAGTAACTTTCTGTCTGAGGGATTCAATCTCTTTTCGCATTTCATTATGTTCTCGTTCCTCTAGGACCTTGAAAGCTGCTTCCAATTTAGCTGTCATAATGTTTAGCTGAGTAGTAGTCTGCTTGTAGACCTCAAGGTTTCGATTAGTAATCTCTCTGAAAGTATTTGATGAATTGAGATTCATTTGTGTCGCTGCTTGCTGTAAGACTTCAGCATTTCGATTTGTAATCTCTTTGAGGGCAGTTAACGTCGTTGCTCCTGTTTGCTTGTAGACTTCGACGTTCCGGTCGGTTATCTCCCTAAAAGCATTCGTAGTAGATGCATTCACTTGCGTCGCTACTTCAGCACTCCTAGTGGCAATTTCTCTAAAGGCAGTGGAAGTTGTCGCGTTCATCTTCTCGTAGGTATTTTTTAGTAGATCCACAGAATCTTGGAGCCTCTTTGAGTACTCAGTATAGAGTTTATCCCGCAGTTCTTTGGAGTCAACATCCTGCTTGTCTCTGACCTTTTCAATTTTCGCCTCCAGAGTCTGGAGCTGTTTTGTCCGTTCCTCAAGCATTGACAATTGAGCAGTAATATCTGGCGAAGAGGGAGGCGCGAGTATCTCGGACGAGGAGGGTTCATTCTGAGCCTTTTGTTTGCGAGATTTCAAGCGTTTGACGAGAAGAATCATCGCAGCAATTGCGGGAATCGCTAATAACCAAAACAGTTCCAAAGGCACACATATTCACCCATATCACATATCTTATATCAGATATAAGATATCTTATTAATAATCTTTGCTATCGGAAATCTTATATCAGATAAGCACAGTTCCATAAATGGTTTGAAATGGGAAAAATAAGCGCGATAGTACCTGACGAGCTAGAAGAAAAAGTCCGCCAAAAAGCAATCAAAAAGTTCGGTATAAAAAAAGGCTATTTGAGCAATGCAGTAGTTGAGGCATTGGAAACCTGGGCAAAAGAATAAACAACGCAAAATCAGTCTATTCCTAGCAAAGGAACAGCGGCAAGGTAAGCTCGTCTTAATTCCGTCTTGTCAATATGGTCGTAGATATCAACAGCTTCTTTTCTTGCGTCTCCCCTAAGCTCTTTCAAGAATTCACGTCTCAAACCATTTCGCCTCAGGTGTGTCGTGAACCAGTGCCGGCAACAATGAGGGGTAAAATGGTCTTCAATCTTGTCGCTTTTAGGATTGTGCAAACCAACTCGCTCTGCATACTTTACAACAGCGTTGTGTACACCATGTCTTTCAAGGCGCTCCCCTTTCTCACCAACAAACAGTGCTGTGCAACCATCGGGGAGATCATAGTTTTCTCTTGTTTTTACCCATCGTCGCAGGATCCGTGCACACTCATCGTCAAAGAAAACGGTCAAATTGCTTCTTTTTGGATGCGGTTTCAATCGGACGCTTTGGTCTTCCCAATCAATATCTCCAACGTCTGTTCTGATGAGCTCTTTGCGTCTGATCCCCGTCTTTGCCAGTAACGTGACAATGGCTCTGTCCCTGGGATCTAGAATTGAGTTGATGAGCATTCTCATTTGCTCAATCGAAATCAGTTTTCTGCTTGATTCCACAGCGTTAACATCAGCCTTGTATTGCCTAAGATATCTTTTCCTAAAGGGCAGAATGGGATTCCTGTTCGAAAGTCCCTCATACGCCAGATAGTCAGAAAAACTGGACATAGCTGAAAAATAGTTCTCTAGAGTTTTTACTGCATAGCCGCGATCATTTGTTAAATAAAGCAAGAGCGCCTTTAATGTATACTTGTCCAGGTGGAGCAGAGAGGAATTAATGCTGCCTAGAAAGGTAGACGCCATCCTCAGGATAGATTTGTAACTTCTTATGCTCTCCTCGGAGAACTTTCTGAGTTTGCAGTCCGTGATAAACTGATTGACAAGTGTTTCATCGCTTGTCTTGGGTTGTTCCAGAATGCTCAAAGAAGATTTCATCTTTTCCACTTCCAACCTCGAGCAGAAGATAGAACAAGGCCGCAAGATTCCAAACTTTCCAATTGCTTACCTACGCCTCTAATTGCATCGCTATCGGTACGCGAAACTCCCAAACGGGTGAAAATTTCTTCATCAGTTACAATTTCTTCACTCTTGAGCAATTCTATCAGATCTTTCTCATAACTTCTGATGCCTTCGAACTGTTCTTCCAAAAACGGTTTGCTTCTATATCTTCGGAGCTCCTGCTCATATTTGTCAACTACCGTGTCCAGCAGTTTGCACTGCTTTGTGAGTTCCTGCACTTGCTGCTTTAGCTCGTTATTCTCCTTCCACAGCTCGCTGAGGGACTTATAATCGGGCTCTTCTTCTTGCCTAAGTGAATTTTCCACATTCTCAATTACAAATTTAGAAAGGCTTACGCCTGCTTTTTTAGAACGCTCCATCCACCTATCCTTTTGCTCTTCTGAGTTAAGGTAAACGTCAACTGCTCTTTGTTTCAGAGTTCGTGGTACCAACCAAAGCACCCACAAGTAAATGTGCACTTTGAAGATTTAAAGCTTACCGGTAAAATGGCGCCGGGGAAGGGATTCGAACCCCTGCGAGCACAAGGCCCACCGGCTAACTTGCCTTCTGGCTTAGCCCTCTTTTCTAAGATCTCGAGGCCGGCGCATTAACCGCTCTGCCACCC
>Ga0187866_1001328_pt1 | contig 24070 bp, 17 predicted proteins | sample June2016WEW_11_1_3_FD_133013 | JGI IMG/M metagenome (GOLD analysis project Ga0187866, IMG submission 133013) | Peatland microbial communities from SPRUCE experiment site at the Marcell Experimental Forest, Minnesota, USA - June2016WEW_11_150 | ecosystem: Environmental > Terrestrial > Soil >...
CAATCAGCGCTCCGCTGTTTCTCTGTACTCTACGACCAGTCCTGGTGATGACGGCGATACGCGCGACGCCGCGACTCAGCCAGCTTACGCTTCTTCTTCTCGCTGGGCTTCTCATAGAACTCCCGGCGTTTCACCTCTCGCAGGATGCCCGCGTTCTCACACGCACGGCGGAACCGGCGAATGAAGCTCTCGTAGGATTCACCTTCCTTGACGTTAATACCTACCATGACCCGATAACACCTCCTCTCTGGTCAATTACATTGCCTCAGTGATTCCCGGAAACCGTAACATAACCGCCAAGACACCGTACCATCGGGCAGCGGGCGAAGTCGGATGTCGGAAGTGTCGGCCGGACTTCTAGCTTCTGCCATCTCGCTTCTAGCTTCTGACTTCGTTCGCGCCTCTGCGCAACTGTGCCTTGGTGGTAAATCCCCATTTCGGTTCCCATGTGATTCACCCCAGGTCTCCAAGCAGGCCGAGCGTCAGCGCAGCGACAGCAACTGCCGCAGTCTCGGCACGCAGCCTTCTCGGGCCCAGAGTAAACGACACCGCCCCGGCCTGTTTCAGCCGGGCAATCTCTTCCGGTTCAAACCCGCCCTCGGGACCGACGACCACAAGCACCGACCCGGCGTCCCGGTTCAACGCCCGGCCCAGACCCGGCCCGGTCTCCTCTTCGTACGCAACCAGCACGTGGTCGAACTCCTTCGCAAGAGCCAGCAACTGCTCGAACGTGATGGGCTCTCCGATGCGCGGCAGCATGGTGCGCGTGCTCGATTTGAGGGCCGCCAACGCGGCGCTCTGCAACCGTCGCATCTTTGCCGGAGACAACCTGCCTACGGTCCGCCGGGTCTCAAGCGGCACAATCTCTGCCACGCCCAACTCGGTCACCTGCTCGCATATCTGCACCAGCTTGTCACCCTTGAGCATGGCCTGCGCAAGGACCAGACGGTGCTTGGCCTCGCGCATACCTGTCCTGCTTGCGAGAACCTTGCCCTCGACCCGGTCCGCCTTCACGCCGGTCAGCTCGACCTCAAACTCAGTCCCGCTCCCGTCGGTCACGGCCATCTTGTCCCCGACTGCGTGCCTCATCACCCGCGCAATGTGCCGGGCTTCTTGTCCGGTGATGACCAGCAGCCCATCCTTTGGCGGCTTCGGCGAATAGTACAACTCAAGACCCATGGGCAGCTAATGACCAATGACCAATTCCCAATGACCAATCAACTGGGAAATGACCAAGCACGAATGAGGAACCTTTGGGCATTGGGCATTCAGGCATTGGGGCTTGATTGGGAATTGGGGCTTGGGACTTGGTCATTCGCCTCACGCCGGCTTCCTCGCCCCCGGCACTTCCTCAGCTCTCGCCTCGTCCAGCTTCTTCAGCAGGTCCTTCTCGGTCTTGGACAGCCGCCTTGGTACGTGAATCACGACCCGCACCAGTTCGTCGCCGACCCCGCCGTCCAAATGCCTGATTCCGGCCCCGCGAATCCGCAGCACCGTGCCCGAAAGAGTGCCCGCGGGAATCTCAAGCTCCTTGTCGCCGTTCAATGTCGGCACCTTGACCTTGCCGCCGATGGCAGCAGTCGCAATCGAGACCGGCATCTCCACCGCGATGTCATCGTGCTGGCGCAGGAACAGCGGATGTTCTCTCTCTTCTATCTGGACCAGCACGTCGCCCCTGCCGCCGGGCCCGTGGTGGCCTTCATTGTGCAGCGGCAGGAAGTTACCTGCCGACACGCCGGCCGGTATCCGCACCTTGAGCGTCCGCTGCTTGCGCACCCGCCCCTCGCCGCCGCACTGCTTGCAGACCTCTTTCACGCGCGAACCTTCACCGCCGCACGCCGGGCAGGGCTGTACCTGCACGAACTGACCGAAGAAGGAACTGCTCCGGTGCTGAACCTGTCCCTGGCCGTGGCAGGTCGGGCACGTGTCGCGGCCAGTACCGCCCTGACCCGAGCAGGCAGGGCACATTTCGAACCTGGCGAAACTTATCTCCTTGGTGGCCGACGCGGCAATCTCATCCAGTCCCATCCTCACGACAATACGGATGTCGCCGCCGCGCGCATGCCTTCTCGACTGCGGCCGGCCGCCCCCGAACAAGAGGTCGAACAGCCCGCCGCTCTGACCGCCGGCAAACCCCTGCAGCAGGTCGCCGAAGATGTCGGAAATGTCCTGGGTGTGTGTGAAGTCGCGGCGGAAGTCGAACCCGCCCGGCCCGAACTGCCGCGACACGCCCTCATGCCCGTACGTGTCGTACGCCTGCCGCTTGCCCGAATCCGCCAGCACTTCATAGGCCTCGGAGAGTTCCTTGAACTTCTCCTCGGCCTCCGCGCGATTGTCCGGGTTCCTGTCAGGGTGGTACTCTTTGGCCAGACGGCGATAGGCTGACTTGATCTCGTCCTGGGATGAGCCCTTGCTCAGACCAAGGACCTCGTAGTAGTCTCGCCTCGTGGTCGCCATCTGTGGGTTCAACAGGCCGGACCGGAAACAGGAGTATTACCACCAAGACACCAAGACACCAAGCAGCACCCGAAGTCAAGTGTCAGAAGTGTCGGCCGTACTTCTAGCTTCTGCAATCTCGCTTCTAGCTTCTGACTTCGTCCGTACGTTCGTACAACTGTGCCTTGGTACTGAATTCCCATCTCGGTTCCCAGGACCGGTGCAGGATTTGCGCGAGCGCAAGCAGAAACCGGGACCTGCGTCCCTGGTCTCCTGCGTTCTGTCCCGTCTGTCGGGCTTGCAGCCCTACTTCTTCTTCTCTTCGTCGATAACTGTATAGTCCGCGTCGACCTTCTTACCCTCGGTCTGCTCCTGCTTGCCCGAATCCGGTGCAGGGCCCGCCTGTGCTCCACTCTCCTTTTGGCGGTACATCTCTTCAGCCAGCTTGTAACTCACCTTCTGTAGTTTCTCGATTGCGGCGTCGGTCGCAGCCTTGTCGTCACTCTTCATGACCTGGCGCAGATTCGCGGTTGCCTCTTCGATGGCCTTCTTGTCCGCGGCCGGCACCTTGTCGCCAAACTCTTTGAGGGTTTTCTCAGTCTGGTAGATAAGGCTATCAGCCCGGTTGCGGCTGTCAACAACCTCTTTGCGCTTCCGGTCGTCGGCCGCGTGCGACTGCGCGTCTCCGACCATCCGGTCCACCTCATCCTTGGCCAGACCCGACGACGCGGTAATCCGGATGGACTGCTCCTTGCCCGTGGCCCGGTCTTTGGCAGTCACGTGCAGGATGCCGTCCGCGTCAATGTCGAAAGTCACCTCGATTTGCGGAATCCCTCTTGGGGCAGGCGGAATCCCGCCCAGTTCGAACCGTCCGAGCGTGCGGTTGTCACCCGACATCTCACGCTCACCCTGCAGCACGTGGACCGTAACCGCAGGCTGGGTGTCCTCAGCGGTCGTGAACACCTGGCTCTTCCGCGTGGGAATCGTCGTGTTCCGTTCGATTATCTTCGTCATCACGCCGCCCAGGGTCTCGATGCCCAGCGACAGCGGGGTGACATCCAGCAGCACCACGTCCTTCACCTCGCCGGCCAGCACCGCGCCCTGAATCGCCGCGCCGATGGCCACGACCTCGTCCGGGTTGATGCCCTTGTGCGGCTCCTTGCCGAAGAACTGGCGCACAATCTCCTGCACCCGCGGCATCCGGGTCTGCCCGCCCACGAGAATAACCTCGTCAATGTCCTTGGGCGTCACCTTGGCATCGGCCAGGGCCTGCTTCACCGGGCCCAAAGTCCGCTGCACCAGGTCCTCGACCAGCGACTCCAGCTTTGTCCGCGTCAGGCGCAGGTCAATGTGCATCGGCCCTTTCTTGTCGTCGGCCCAGATGAACGGCAGATTGATGGAAGTCTCCATCGAGGTCGAGACCTCGCACTTCGCCTTCTCCGCCGCTTCCTTCACGCGCTGCAGCGCGGTCTTGTCCGCTGACAGGTCAATCCCGTGCTCGCGCTTGAACTCGCCGATGACCCAATCCATCACCCGCTGGTCAAAGTCGTCGCCGCCCAGGTGCGTATCGCCGTTCGTGGACTTCACCTCGAACACGCCCTCGCCGATTTCGAGAACCGAGATGTCGAACGTGCCGCCGCCGAGGTCGTAGATGGCAATCCGCTCCGACTTCTTCTTGTCCAAGCCGTAGGCCAGCGCGGCCGCAGTCGGCTCATTGATGATGCGCAACACGTCCAAGCCCGCAATCCTGCCCGCGTCCTTGGTCGCCTGCCGCTGCGAGTCGTTGAAATACGCCGGAACCGTAATCACGGCCTTGGTCACCGCCTCGCCGAGGTACGCTTCGGCCGACTTCTTCAGATACTGCAACACCATGGCCGAGACCTCGGGCGGTGACAGCCGCTTCCCATCAACCTCGACCCACGCGTCCCCATTCGCGTTCTCAACGACGTGGAACGGCATCCGTTTCTGCTCATCCACGGTCTCGCTGAACCTCCGGCCCATGAACCGCTTGATTGAATAGACCGTGGACTCCGGGTTAATCACGGACTGACGCTTCGCCAGCGTGCCGACCAGCCGCTCCTTGCCCATTGCCACGACCGACGGTGTAATCCTCCCGCCCTCCGGGTTCGGAATGACGACCGGCTGGCCCCGCTCCATCACTGCCACGCACGAAAACGTCGTACCCAGGTCTATGCCGATTACCTTAGCCATCAAAATCCTCCTGACAATGTCGAATGACGAGTGTCGAGTGTCCAATCACCCTCACTCGCAACCAGTCCTGCCTTCTGAAATCTATTCTGCGCCTTCATCCTGCCGTCACTTCCAACTTCTAGCTCCTGCCATCCAACTTCTGACTTCGTCCGTCCCTGTCCCGTCCGTCCGTTACTTCTAGCATCTAGCTTCTGCCATCTAGCTTCTGACTTCGTTCTTCCTCCAGCTCCTGTCCTTCCGTCACTTCTAGCTTCTCGCTTCTAGCATCTGACATCTGACTTCGACTGGGCTCCTTGGCGACGACAACTCTCGCCGGCCGCAAGACTCTCTCCCCGCACGAATATCCCTTGCATACCTCAGTCACCACCATGTTAGGCGCGTGCACCTCGGTCTGAACAAAGCTTATCGCCTCAGCCCTGCGCGGGTCAAACTCCGTGCCCACGCAACTGTACGCGGTCAGCCCGTGCTTGCACAAAGTCTCACTCAACTGCTTGTGTATCAACTCCATGCCCTTTTGCACGCTGGCAGCCTGCTCGCCGCCCACCGCAGCCAGAGCGCGGTCGAAATTGTCCATCACTGGCAGAAGGTCCAGAAGCAGCTTCTCCAAGGCCATTCTCCGGCTGACCTCAGAATCCCGCTCCACCCGCCGCCGGTAGTTGTCGAAATCGGCCAAAGCCCGTAAGTACGCTTCCTTGTGTTCCTTACAGTCTTTCTCTAGACGTTCGAAACTGGCCTTCAAGGCCGTGACCGGGCCTGTCTTCTGCTTGTCCATTTGGCTTCATAACATTAGACAACCCCGCCTCTTACAAAGATTCGGGCTCTCCTGACGGAACCGCCCGATTCTCGCCCCTACTTCCTTCGGAAGTAGGGCGGCATCGAGCCCGGCCCGCTTCGCTCCAGAGCCCACAGCGCAGCAGGCAAGCACGAACCCGCAGTCGCAGCGCCAGTCCTCCACGCGCAATGCTACGTATAAGTAGACAACTACATCGAGACCGAAAATCTGCTAACCTCCTGAATACCAGCGAGCTAGAGCACTTTCCGGAAATTGCGCGCCGCCATCCCCCCGACCCTTCCCCCGACTCTCCCCTCAACTCTTGGGCAAACTCTTCACCCCACTCTCGGGTGAACTCTTCACCCGACTCTTGGGTGGACTCTTCACCCGACTCTTGGGCCGACTCTCGTCCCCATTCTTGGGTGAACTCTTCACCCGACTCTCGGGTAGTCTCTTCCCCCAACTCTTGGGTGAACTCTTGTCCCCACTCTTGGGTGAACTCTTGTCCCCACTCCTGGGTGAATTCTTCCCCCCATTCTCGGGTAGACTCTTCCCCCGACTCTTCCCCGAAGCCTTCCCGAGAGCCTTCCCTGAAGCCTCTGCTGAGACCTTGACCCCGACCTTTGCCCGGCCCAACCGCGCGCCGAGGCCACAGGTCGCCGGTCGGAAATCGGAAGCGGGTCAACCGCCAAGGCAGGACGCGGACAAACCAGAAATCAGAGAGCAGAGACCAGAATGCAGAACTGCAGACGCGGAGAGGATAACCGCAGATTACGCAGATGACGCAGATTGGACGGCCGACGAATCACCGCTGACCCGCCAGCCGCCAACTGGACACTGGAAACTGGTAACTGGAAACTCGCGGCACAGCCGCGCTTGGTCATTGGGGCTTGGTCATTGGTCACTGCCTGCAAACTGCCAACTGCAAACTGGTCACTCGCTTGCGCGTCCGCTTGACACCGGCTGCCCTGAGCTTACACTGTTTCGTGGTTATTCGTCCATACCAAACAGGAGGTCGCTGTGTATCATAGCCGACTCGCATTCGCACTGGCCATGGCCGCATTGGCCGCAATCCTCTTGCCCTCTCCCCTGCCCGCCCAAATCACCTTCCAGCGCACCTACGGGGGTGACACGACTGACGAGGCCTACTCGGTTCAGCAGACTGCTGATGGCGGCTACATCGTCGTCGGCTACACCACATACCACCACACTGAGAACGCGGACGTGTATGTTGTCAAGACAGATGCCTACGCCGATACGCTATGGACAAGGACCTTCGGCACAGACTCTACCTACGAGTGTGCCTTCTCCGTGGAGCAGACCACCGACGGCGGATACATCATCGCCGGTGGAAGCGGCGGTCGCTTCTACCTCATCAAGACCAATGCCAGCGGAGATACACTCTGGACGCGGACCTACGGCGGACCGGAAAGCGGCTTGGCCTACTCTGTGCAGCAGACCATGGACGGCGGCTACATCATCGCGGGCTTCCTGTACGACGGAGTCGAGGTGTGTGCCCGCCTTGTCAAGACAGACGCGGACGGCGATTCGCTGTGGGCGAGGACCTATGGCGGCACGAACGGCGGCACGGGCTGCTCGGTCCATCAGACCGTGGACAGCGGCTATGTGATTGTCGGCTTGACGTGGCCCTCCAGTGGCGCCTCGGACGTCTATCTCATCAAGACCAACTCCGAGGGCTACTCACAGTGGACACGGACATACGACTTTGGTTACGATGATGTTGGGTATGCGGTGCGGCAGACCACCGACTCCGGCTACATGATCGCCGGCTCGTCAGGGTCGGACGGGCAGACCTTGATCCTGCTGAGAACCGACGCGAACGGCGACACGGAATGGACCCGCACCTTCCCCAGCATGTGGACCGACGTGGGCGGCTCGGTGAAACAGACCAACGACGGCGGGTTTGTGGTCGCTGGCACCACATTTGCCCACGGCTACGACGTCCTGCTCATGAAGCTGGATTCTGACGGCGACACGCTGTGGACCAGGACCTTCGGCGGCGCGTTGCCTGATGAGGGCTGTTCGGTCCAACAGACCGCCGATGGCGGTTACATCATCGCCGGGTATGCCATGTCTTTCGGCGCAGGCGGTGAGGACGTCTATCTCATCAAGACAGATTCGCTGGGCAGGACCACGGCAGTCGCGGAGCCGAGGACAAGCCCGACCCGCGCGCCGGGCCTCTCGCTCACCTGCGAGCCGAATCCGTTCGCAGGAACAACCACGATCCGCCTCCCGCCTTTCGCCCTTCGCCATTCGCCACTGACGCTGCGCATGTATGATAGTCAGGGCCGTGTGGTACTCTCACGTCAAGCCTCGACTTCGTCATTTCCCCTTTCCACTTCGGACTTGCCATCCGGCGCCTACTTCGTCCGCCTCGACGCGAATGGCCTTCACGCCACCGCGCGCCTCGTGCTCCAGCGCTAGCAGGTATGATTACAGGAGGAGGCAGTCATGTCTCGTAGCCGATTCGCATTCGCACTGGCCATGGCCGCGTTGGCCGCAATCTTCGTACCCTCTCCCCTGCCCGCCCAAATCACCTTCGAGCGCACCTACGGTGGACCGGGTGGCGATGCAGCGTACTCGGTCCAGCAGACTCCTGACGGCGGCTACATCATCGCGGGCAGCACCGGCTCCTACGGCGCGGGCGGCAGCGACGTGTATCTCATCAAGACCGACTCGAACGGTGACACGCTATGGACCAAGACGGTCGGCGGCGAGGGCACCGACGCGGGTTGGTCGGTTTGGCAGACGACGGACCGCGGCTATGTTGTCGCGGGCCGGACTGACTCCAGGGGCGCCGGCGGACTGGACGTTCTGCTGGTGGAGACAGATGCCAACGGCGAGACTCTATGGACCAGAACCTACGGCGATACGGCGAACGACTACGGCTATGCGGTCCTGCAGACCCTCGACGGCGGCTACGCAGTTGTTGGAGTAACGTGCTCGTTTGGTGCGGGCAAGTACGATGTCTATTTCATCCGGACCGGTCCACAAGGCGACACGCTCTGGACGCGGACCTGGGGTGGAACGAGCTTCGACGAAGGCTGGTCAGTTCTGCAGACCGCGGACAGCGGATTCGTGGTCTGTGGCTACACACAGGGGGACAACGCAAGGGACTTCTACCTAGTCAGAACTGACAGCCGCGGAGAGACTCTGTGGACTAGAACATACGGCGGGGCCGACTATGACGAGGGGTACTGCGTCGAGCAAACCACCGATGGCGGCTTCATGGTCGTCGGCACCACGTGTCCCTTCGGTTCAAGGGTAAGGGCCGACGCCATGGTCGTCAAGACCGACTCGGGCGGCAACGCGCTATGGACCAAGACCTATGGAGGTACTACGGGAGAGGAGTGCTTCCACTCTGTGCGCCAGACTGCTGACGGCGGGTATATCTTTGCCGGCTACACCGCTTCCTACGGCGCAGGCGGGGATGACGTCTACCTTGTCAGGACAGACTCCTGTGGCGACACACTCTGGACACGGACCTTCGGCGGCTGCTATACGGACTTGGGTTTCGGGGTCTCGCAGACCTCAGACGGGGGCTTTGTCGTCGTCGGCGTCATGGAATGCCTCCATGTAAGCTCGGATGACGTCTATCTCATCAAGACCGATTCGCTGGGCAACGTCGCGGTTGCGGAGCCGAAGACAAGCCCGACCCGCGCCCCGGCCCTCTCGCTCACCTGCGAGCCGAATCCGTCCACGGGAACAACGACAATCCGCCTTTCGCCTTTCGCCCTTCGCCATTCGCCCCTGACGCTGCGCATGTATGACAGTCAGGGCCGTATGGTTCTCTCGCGCAAGGTCTCGACTTCGTCATTTCCCCTTTCCACTTCTGACTTGCCCTCAGGAGCCTATTTCCTCCGCCTCGACGCGGCCGGCCAACACGCCACCGCACGCATCGTGCTTCAGCGCTGAGCCGGCTTTCTGCTGACGGCCAACAGCCTTTGCAGTCGCAGCCCGAACGTCTCTCCGTCCGCAGAAGGACCCCGCATGATAATTACAATTATCATGCGGATGCTCGACCTTCGAGGTCCGTCGGTCGCTCCGCGTCCCTGACTACTGAATGCTGTTTACTCCGCTTGACATCCGCTGGCCCAGCACTAACATCTCGTGTGGGCGTTCAACGAATCGCCATCGGAGGCAGTCATGTATCATAGCAGACTTGCGTTCGCACTGGCCATGGCCGGATTGGCCGCAATCCTCGTACCCTCATCCCTGAAAGCCCAAATCACCTTCCAGCGCACCTACGGCGGCGTCTATGATGACGTCGGATTCTCAGTGCAGCAGACGACCGACGGAGGCTACGTGATCGCCGGCACGACTTGGCACTCCGAACTGTACAACTGCGACGCGTACCTCATCAAGACCGATATCCACGGTGACACCCAATGGACAAGGACCTTCGGGGGCGCAGGCAACGATGAGGCATACTCTGTCCGACAGACCACAGACGGTGGCTACGTCTTGGCTGGCTACATCGACTCCCTCGCTGCTGGCGGAAAGAACGTCTACCTCGTCAAGACCAATTCCCAAGGCAACACGACATGGACGAGGACCTTTGGCGGCACAGGCGAAGACCTAGGCAGATCCGTATGGCAGACTGGCGATGGCGGATACGTTACAACGGGAACCATGCAGCTCTATGGCACAGGCCACCTCAAGGTCTGCCTCATCAAGACCGATGCCAACGGCGAGTCGCTCTGGACCAGAATCTACGGCAACACGCTGGACAACGAAGGTTTCTCCGTAGAGCAAACGAACGACGGGGGCTACGTCGTGACCGGCTACGTCTGGCCAGACACAGGGCCAGAGAGCGAGGTGTTTCTCGCGAAGACCGACTCCATCGGCGACACGCTCTGGATGAGGACCTTTGGCCGCCTCGGCGCAGGCTTCTCCGTGCAACAGACTGATGACCGCGGCTATGTCATCGCGGGCTTCTTCTACGGCGCGAACCACAATCACGACATCTGCCTTGTCAGGACCGACTCCAACGGGGACACGCTCTGGACCAAGGCCTACGGTGGCACGGCCTATGACGAGGCCACTTCAGTCCAGCAGACGGACGATGGTGGCTTCGTCATCACCGGGGCTACAAACTCCTTCGGCTCAGGTGAACTGGATGTATACGTCATCAAGACCAACGCAGTGGGCGACACGCTCTGGACACGCAGGTACGGTGACGGTGAAGGCTACTCGGTGCAGCAGACTGCGGACGGCGGCTTCATAGTCTGTGGCTACAAGTATGGAGCGAACGAGGACGTCTGTCTCATCAAGACTGACTCGCTGGGCAATGTCGCGGTGGCAGAGCCGAAGGCAAGCCCGACCCGCACGCCGGAGCTTTCCATATCCTGCGAACCGAGTCCTTGTCGCGGAGCGACGACAATCCGCGTCTCGCCTCGCGCCTCGCGCTTCTCGCCTCTATCCCTGCGCATGTGCGACAGTCAGGGCCGCCTCGTACGGACGTTCACCGTGAACCGTACATCGTGCACCGTCTGGGACGGAACGGACGACACCGGCCGCGCTCTGCCGTCCGGTACATACTTCGTGATGCTCGACGCGGATTGCCTTCACGCCGCCGCGCGCCTCGTGCTCCAGCGCTGAGCCAGTTCACCGCTGACGGCCAACAACCTTTGCAGTCGCAGCCCGAGCGTCTCTCTGTCGGCAGAAGGACCGCGCATGATAATTACAATTATCATGCGGGCGTTCGACCTTCAAGGTTCATCGGTCGCTCCGGATCCCTGACTACTGAATGCTGTCTACTCCGCTTGACATCCGCTGGCCCAGCACTAACATCTCGCGTGGACGTTCAACGAATCGCCATCGGAGGCAGTCACGTATCGTAGCAGACTCGCATTCGCACTGGCCATGGCCGGATTGGCCGCAATCCTCTTGCCCTCTCCCCTGCCCGCCCAAATCACCTTCCAGCGTACCTACGGCGGAGCAGGCGACGACGAAGCCCCCTCGGTCCGGCAAACCGCAGACGGAGGCTACATCGTTGCCGGGTTCACCGATTCCTATGGTGCGGGCAGCAATGATGTCTACCTGGTCAAGACCGACGCGGCGGGTTACGCTGCGTGGACCAAGACCTACGGCGGCAGTGACTACGACGTGGGCACCTCGGTCGCGCAGACGGCGGACTCAGGCTACCTGGTCACAGGCTACTCGAGTTCCCTCGGCGCAGGCAACTACGACGAGTACGTCATCAGGACGAATGCCCGCGGCGACACGCTGTGGACGCGGGCACTCGGCGGGAGCGGCGACGACAGAGGTTTCTCAGTCCAGCAGACCGCCGATGGAGGATGCGTCGTCGCAGGCCTCACGATGTCGTTCGGAGCCGGCGAGGGTGACGTGTACCTCACGAGGTTCGCCCAGAACGGCGACACTGTCTGGACCAGGACGTACGGCGGCGCGGACGACGACGAAGGCTTCTCAGTACAGCAGGTCGCCGATGGCGGTTTCATTGTCGCCGGCTGCACCCGCTCCTTCGGTGCAGGCAGTTACGACGTATACCTCATCAGAACCGACGCGAATGGGGACTCCCTCTGGACCAGAACATACGGGACCACGCACGGCGACGGAGGCTGTGCCGTCCAGCAGACTACCGACGGCGGCTTCATCATCGCCGGTTGGACGCTATCTCTCGGCGCCGGTGACTGCGACGTCTACCTGGTCAAGACCGGGGCCGACGGCGGCCTGCTCTGGGCCAGGACATATGGCGGTGTGGCCGCAGACGATGGATACTGGGTTCAGCAGACAGATGACGGCGGCTACGTCGTCTCCGGGTACACGCGCTCCTACGGGGCCGGCTCCGAGGACGCATACCTCCTCAAGACCGATTCGCTGGGCAATGTCGCGGTGGCGGAGCCGAAGGCCAGCCCGACCCGCGCCCCGGCCCTCTCGCTCACCTGCGAGCCGAATCCGTTCCGCTCCTCGACTGTCCTGCACTTGACCACTGGACCGCTTGACCCCTCGACCACTCTCCTCCGCATCTACGACGCGCAAGGAAGAATCGTCCGCTCCTTCTCCTCACTCCTCTCTCCTCCCTCCTCCCTGACGTGGGACGGAACGAACGAACTCGGTCACCCCCTGCCGTCAGGAACCTATTTCATCCGCCTCGACGCCGCAGGCCTTCACGCCACCGCGCGCCTCGTGCTGCAGCGCTGAGAGAGCTGACAGCCGACAGCTAGCAGCTTTCCGCCCCCTCACCCCGACACCGTTTCCCCCAAACACCGCACCTCAAGGGTTCCACCCCTAAGGCGGTATACGCGGCTCCCCTTGGTCGCCGCACGTGCACCTGTAACCCTTGGGGGAAACCCTATCCCCTGCGGGGCGAGGGAATCCACCGCGCTGCGCGCGAGTTACCGAAGAAGAGACCCTCTCACTTCGTTCAGAGCTTGCCCTGAGCAACCGAAGATTCTTCGCTGCGCTCAGAATGACAGAGAGTACGAAGGGGCGGCTCAGCGCCGGTTTCCAGTTACCAGTATCCGGTGTTCGAAGTCCGCCGTCTTGGCTCTTGACTGTTGGCTGTCGGCTCTCCTGCCCGCCGTTAACTATGGACCGTGACCCGTCAGCGGGCAGTTAGTTGTAGACGTCCCGGCGGTGACCGACGTGGAGGACGAGGACCGAATGGGACACGTCGTCTATCTCGTAGATGACGCGGTAGTCTCCGACACGAATCCGCCAGCCGTCGCGTGCGACCAGCCTGCGGTAGCCCGGTGGCCGAGGATTCTGTGCAAGCGACCGGATTGCCTCGCAGACCCGCTCGAATGATGGAGATGAGAGCTGACCGAGTTCCTTCTGCGCCCGGCGCAGAATCGAGACCGCGTAGTTCATGCGCGGTCGCGCTTGAGTTCTTCTACCGCCTTGTCGAACGGAACCGCGTCTTCGCGCACGGCGACCGCCGTGTCGTAGGCGCGGATTGACTCCAATTCCTCCAGCGCGTCCAGCAGCCGCCGGTACTCCTCGACTTCGAGCAGGACCGCGACGCGGTTGCCCTGGCTGTCGGTGACATACTTCTCTCTTGCGTTAACCATTGGTGTTGCTCTGTCCAGAGTCTAGACCGACACGCTGGCCGAGTCAAGCACGGCATGCGCGCTGCGCGCAGGCATTTCCTTGTTGATTGGTCACTGAGACTTGGGCGTTGGCCATTCTCTGCCACGTCCTCTTTGTGTCTTTGTGCCACGCCGCTTCGCGGAATCTTCAAATCCCAAACCCCAAGTCCCAAACCCGACGCGCTTCCGCACGGGTTTCCAATGAAGTACGTGCCGCGCCGGGGCCATGTCCCAGTTGGCAGTTCCCAGTGTCCGACCTCCGCTCACTCGTTCCCTTTGTCTCTTTGTTCCTTTGTCCCTTGCGCCCTTTCTTCTTGGCGCTCTTGGCGTTCTTGGCGGTTCACCGAACCCTCCGTCCGCCTTCGTGTCTTGGTGTCTTGGTGGTAATGCTCCGCTTCCGACCTCTCCGTCCGCCATTGACGCCCGGCCTCCTCCTCGCTAGGATTGGGCCGCGTCGTATGAGACCAACGGAAGCAGTCCGACGAACTCAAAGGAGACTAGCATGAGAATGTTCGCCATCGCTGCCGCACTAGTGCTTGTGCTGCCGGTTGCGGCCAAGACTATCGAGGTCGGCTCTGACGCCCAGTACACCGACATCCAGGCCGCGGCCGATGCCGCTTCGGACGGCGACACAGTGAGCGTCGCGGCCGGGTACTACGAGGTGCCGGCCGGCATCGAGGTGAGTACCGACGACGTGACGCTGCAGGGCGCGGGCGCGGACCAGACCATCCTCGACGGTGATGATTCCGCCTACGCGGTCGTCAGCATCAAGGCCGGTAACGTCACGGTCACCGGTTTCACGCTCAAGGGCGGGTCCAGCCACGGCGTGTACGTGAACGAGCAGAACTACGGGAACATCCACCATAACGTCATCACCGGGAACTCCGACCGCGGCATCCTGCTCGGGTCCGGCGAGCCCTACGCGGTAATTGACCACAATACGTTCGCCAATAACAAGGTCTCGGCCATCTACTCGTACCGCGACGAGCCGAGGACCAGGTTCACGAACAACATCGTCTACGAGAACGGCCGGTCAATCGTGACCGACTACGATTCCAGCAACATGACAATCAAGTGGAACTGCTTCTACGGACAGTCGAACGACTCCGTCGCTGCCGCGTCCAGCAAGACGAACATCCTCAAGGACCCGGTGTTCGTTGACGGAGTTCTAGGTGACTTCCACCTCAAGGACGGCTCACCCTGCCTCGGCGCCGGGCAGAACGGAACCGACATCGGCGCGCTGGGCACGGGCAAGAACCCGGTCATCTCGCAGACCAAGACCGAGACCGCAAGTTCCGAGACGCGGACAACGCCGGCCGGAGCCGACACGGCGCGACTGCGCCTTTGGACCATGATGGACAAGCTCTCCGCCGAGGCCTTCTGTCTGGCGCTGGACAGCGCCGACCCGGGAACCAAAGGCGCAATGATAACGGAATTCTTGAAAGGGTACGGTGGCCCATTCTCGTTCAAAGTAACCACTGAACCTGTCGGATTCAACATGGCGTCGCCACGGGTCTCTGGAACTCAAACCCATGACTGGAGCGATAGTCACACCCTGTGGGGTTTGAACACCAAAGGAACCGCCGACGACGTTACGCTGTACGTGAATCTACATTTCCTCTACGCAGTGTACTACTCGTCCTCCAGTGGTGCATTCGCCCAGTACACGCTTGAGGCCAGCGTGAACGACGTGCTTCTCGACGACGATGCAATGAAAAAGGAAGGCTTCTGGGTCCCATTCTCTCTGGACTGGAGTTGCTCGTCAACTGGTGGCTCACTCAGCGAAATGCGGGGTGCGTGTTCCGGTCAAGTGCTTTTGCGGTTTGTCCTGGACTACACGAGCTCTGAGCAGGAGGGTCTCGGCGACCTCTCGTACAAGCCCGAGGTAGAGAAGCTCGCCATCGGGCAGGGCTCGCAGCCTCCGGGCGGCGGACAGAACGGCACGAACATCGGCGCGCTGGGCACGGGCAAGAACCCGGTCGTCTCGCAGACCAAGACCTCGACGGACAGCGGCGGCAAGTACCGCGTGGTCGTGTTCACGAACAACAAGGACCTCGGCAACCAGATACTCGGCGTCATCCGCGCCGCAGGGTTCGCCAACAGCGACAGCTACGTGACCGACGAGCCGAACGACGATGCTAACATCAAGTACGGCGCGGCCGACCCGGCAGACGTCGCCAAGATGCGCAAGCTGGCCACGGCCCTGTACGGGTCGAGCATCAAGGAATCGAACGAGTTCGGCGAGACTGACAAGGACGTGTTCATCAATCTACCGTAGGACAGCGGACTCCACAGCCTGCGGCTAATGAGGGAAGGGCGGGTCACAGACCCGCCCTTCCACTATTAACGCTGAGAGTGCTACCTCGTCACGACAACCTTGCTTGTCTTGCCGGCACGTTCTTCTCTAACGAAGTAGACTCCCGTGGCCAGCCTGCTGACATCATTCGCGCCGGGCTTCAAGTTCAGCACTGTGCGGCCCATCGCGTCCACCAAAGTGGGAGAGGCTCCCAAGCCTCGACTCATCGCGACTGGGAAGTCGCTCCCACAGGGCAGGAACAGCACCCCGCGCACAACCGTGGCGATGTTCGGCGTTCGCACTTCGGCGTTCGGCGCTTCCTCAATCCCCACCCGGACGCTGTCTCGGAACACGGTCACGCTCGAACTCTGGCTATTCGCGGCGTAGACCTTGTTGGCCAGCGGGTCAGCAATGAGCGCGAGCGGCGAGCTACCGGCCGTGAGGGTGCGGACCAGCGCGTTCGTCGCACCGTCTATGACGTACACGAGTCCGCCCGTGCATGAGCAGAACACCTTGTCGTCCGCCTCGTTCCAGCATACCGCCAGCGGGGCCGTTGCCACCGTCACGGTCGCGAGCACCTGGTTGGTAATGGCGTCTATCACCGTCACGTTGCCCGAGCCCTGATTCGCCGTGTAAACTTTGTCGTCTATGGCGTTGTAGCAGACGCTGACCGGACTTGCTCCCGTCGAGACCGTGGCGATGACTGAATCCGACGATGTGCTGATAACCCTGACGCCGTAGGGACTCGAACCCGCACAGTAGACCCGCGTGCCGGTCACATTGGCGCAGAGCGCCTGCGGGCCTGCCTCGACCGGAATCGTCTTCATCACCAGGTTTGTGCTGCCGTTGATGGCGGTCACGCTGTTACCCATCAGGTTGGCGCAATACACCCTATTCGCAGCGGAGGCGTAGCATAGCGCATAAGGACCGGCTCCGGCCGCAACCGTGGCGAGAACTGAATCCGTCGAACCATCAATCACCGTCACGTTGTCGCTGGAGTAGTTCGCGCAGTAGACCTTGCTGCCTTGCGAGTTGTAGCACAATGCACAAGGGGAACCTCCGGCTGTCACCGTGGCAAGAACCGAGTCCGTCGCAACGTCTATCACTGTCACGTCACTGCTGGAGTCGTTCGCACAGTAGACCCTGTTGCTCTGCGGATTGCAGCAGAGCGCCGAAGGAAAGCCTCCGGCCGCCACCGTGGCGAGAACTGAATTCGTCGCGCCGTCTATGACAGTCACGTTATTGTGGCTTTTTTCCGCGCAGTAGACCTTGCTCGCCTGCGCGTTGCAACAGAGCGCAGCGGGGAATTCGCCTGTCGTGACCGTGGCGATGACCGAGTCCGTCGCACCGTCAATCACGCTCAGGCTGTTGCTGCGGTCGTTCGCGCAGCAGACCCTGTTCTCCTGCAGGTTGTAGCACATGGCCCAGGGGTCATGGCCCGTGGTCACGGTGGCGACTACCTGATTTGTAGCACCGTCAATCACGGTCACGTCGTCATCGGCTGCGTTCGCGCAGTAGACCCTGTTGTCCTGCGAGTTGTAGCACAGTGCCCAAGCAGCGTCGCCTGCGGCCACCGTGGCGATGACCCCGTTCGACGCGCCGTCTATCACCGTCACCGTGCTGTCGCCCTGGTTCGCGCAATAGACCCTGTTGTTCTGCGGGTTGTAGCACAGGGCGCAGGGGTTGTGTCCGGCCGGTATCGTGTCAAGAACAAGGTTCGTCGCTCCGTCTATCACAGTCACGCTGCCGCCGAGGCAATTCGCACAGTAGACCTTGTTGTTCTGCGGGTTGTAGCAGACGGCCCAAGGGTGGGATTCTACGGGCACGGTCGCAATTACCGAGTCGGGCGCGCCGTCAATTACGGTCACGCTGTGGGTTTCGAGGTTGGCGCAGTAAACCTTGTTGTCCTGCGGGTTGTAGCAAAGGGCCCATGGGTTGTGGCCTGCGGCAACAGTGGCAACGACCTTGTTCGTTGTGCCGTCAAATACGGACACGTCGTTGCTCACAAGGTTCGCGCAGCAGACCTTGTTGTCCTGCGGGTCGTAGCAAAGGGCATAAGGGCCTTCACCTGCGGTCGTGGTGGCGATGACCTGATTGGTTGCGCCGTCAATCACGGTCACGGCGTCGCCGGAGTAATTCGCGCAATATATCTTGTTGTGCTGTGGGTCACAGCAGAAGGCGTACACGTCCGACACGACCGGGATTCGGGCAATCTTCTGGTTCGTGGCCCCGTCAACGGCAATCACACAGTCCCCTGTTTCGCCCCCGACATAGACAATGTCGTTTGCGGCGTCGTACGCCACGCATCGAGGGCCCGTAAGCCCGCCGAACGAGTCAGGAAGGTAAATAGTTGATTCCGACCACTGGGCTCGAGCGACCGAAACGGCCGCTATGAACTGACTGGTGAAAAGGATTATTCGTCTCACGGCAACTCTGTAGTCAATCAGGATAAACGCCGCCGCTGAAGAGTCAAGCCAAGTGGCGACGCTGTGATTTGACGGGTGTGTACCGGCGGCGGCACACAACAGGCCGATGGCCCGGCACTTGCCTCAAGACAGGCCGTGCCGGGTGGACAGCCCACTGGACAGGACAGTAGGCAGCGCAGTAGACAGTCCGGAGGCCATGGAGGGGGTCATGTCCTGTTCGGATTCGGCAGCCGTGGCGGTGACCGTGGTCTGACGGGTCGTTGATACCGTGATGGACACTGCACCCGCGACCATGGTCAGCACAGATTCGACGACCGTGATGATGACCATGATGGATACGAATTCGAGACAAACCCCGACTACCACCATGACCGCGGCCGTGACGGCGACCGTCGAAGCCACTGTTCAGGCCGCGTCCGAGACCGCTTCCGTGACCGTGTCCGGAACCGCGATGCCGACCATTTCGCAGGCCGTCTCCAGCGCCGCTTCGCCGGCTGCCTCCGCAACCGCCACCCGCGCCGCCGTGCCCGAGAACCCGAAACCCGGCAGGGAACCGCCAAGACCGGACTCCTCCACTGCAGACGGACGCCGAGTCGCCCTGAACGGAGCGAGAGGGTCTCTCCTTCTGCCACCTGCAAACTCGGCTACTCCGCCTCCTGACTACTGTCTACCGACTACTGACTACTCTCCTTGACAGCCGTCGGCCCCGCCTTAGAATCTGACGTGGGCATTGACTAAATTGCCACAGGAGGCAGTCGTGTATCATAGCAGATTCACGTCCGCACTGGCCATGGCCGGATTGGCCGCAATCCTCGTACCCTCATTCCTGCCCGCCCAAATCACCTTCCAGCGCACGTACGGCGGCGGCAACTACGACGACGGCGAATCGGTCCAGCAGACCGCTGACAGCGGCTATGTCGTCGCCGGGTACACCTGGTCCTTCGGCGCGGGTGGGATGGACGTGTACCTCATCAAGACCGACGGTCGTGGCGAGACGCTGTGGACCAGGACATTCGGCGGCACGAACCACGACGGAGGCAACTCGGTCCAGCAGACCGCTGACGGCGGCTATATTATTGGCGGGTTCACTTATTCCTTTGGTGCAGGCCACATGGACGTCTATCTCATCAAGATTGACGCCGCCGGTGACACTTTATGGACGAAGAGCTACGGCGGCGCAGAGTTCGACAATGGCTCGTCTGTCCAGCAGACCGCTGACGGCGGCTACATCATCGCCGGCACCTCAGACTCCTATGGCGCAGGTAGCTACGACGTCTATCTCATCAAGACCGACGGTAGCGGCGAGACGCTGTGGACCAGGACATTCGGCGGCGGGGGCGACGACGAGGGCTTTTCGGTCCAGCAGACGGCTGACAGCGGTTACATCGTTGCCGGCCACACCAACTCGTTCGGCGCTGGCGGCTACGATGTCTACCTCGTGAGGACCGATGCCCGCGGAGACACGCTGTGGACTAGGACGTTTGGCGGCGACACGGACGATTTGGGCTCATCAGTTCAACAGACATCTGACGGTGGCTACATCATCGCCGGCTACACCAGTTCCTATGGCGCAGGCTTGACCGACGTCTACCTCATCAAGACCGACGTATACGGAGACACGACATGGACCAGAACCTTCGGCGGTCCGAACTACGACTGGGGCAACTCGGTCCAGCAGACGGCTGACAGCGGTTACATCGTAGCCGGCTACACCAACTCGTTCGGTGCTGGCGGCTACGATGCCTACCTCATCAAGACCGATGCACACGGTGATACTATGTGGACCCGGACCTTCGGCGGCGCGGAAGAAGACCAGGCTTGGTCGGTCCACCAGACCAGCGATGGCGACTACGCAATCGCTGGATGCACCCAGTCTTCTGGAGCGGGCGGCGACGACGTCTATCTCATCAAGACCGACGCCGACGGCAATGTCGCGGTTGCGGAGCCGAAGGCAAGCCCGACCCGCGCGCAGGAGCTTTCCGTATCCTGCGAACCGAACCCGTTCGCAGGAACAACCACGATCCGCCTCCCGCCTTTCGCCATTCGCTCTTCGCCACTGACGCTACGCGTCTACGATGCGCAGGGCTGCCGAGTGCGGTCGTTCACCGTGAACCGTACACCGTACACCGCTTGGGACGGAACAGACGACTTCGGTCACCCTCTGCCGTCAGGCACCTACTTCATCCGCCTCGACACCCCGACCTACAAACACGTCGCCAAGCTGGTCAAGACCGAATGACCCTACCTGCCACTCACACCGGGGCGGCCCATGCCGCCCCGGCTTCTTGTTCCACTGGTCAGGACGCCAAACGCCTGCCCCGTGACGCAGGCGCGGGCCCAGGTTGGAACCGGCTACCGCCTCTGTTCTTCTAGTCCATCTACCATGCGAATGAGACAGATCAGTAACAAGCGGAATCTCGCTGCGGGTCTCCTAACTTGGGCATTAGTGACTAGTTATTAGAAATCGCCCTCGTGACCCTCCCCCCTTCCCCCAAGGCTTCCCCCAACTCTTCCCTGAAGGCTTCCCCCAGGCCTCCCCCGAAGCCTTCCCCAGAGCCTTCCCTGAAGGCTTCCCCCAAGCCTTCCCTGAAGGCTTCCCCAGAGTCTCCCCTGAAGCCTTCCCCGAAGACTTCCCCAGAGCCTTCCCTGAAGCCTTCCCTGAGGACTTCCCTCAAGCCTTCCCCGAAGACTTCCCCAGAGCCTTCCCTGAAGCCTTCCCCCAACTCTTCCCTGAAGCCTTCGCCAGAGCCTTCCCCGAAGGCTTCCCTGAAGCCTCTCCTGAGGCCTTCCCCCAGACCTTCGCCCGGCCCAACCGCGCGCCGAGGCCGGATTCCGTCACTGCAGACTGCAACCTGCAGACTGCAAACTCGCGCTTGCCGCGTCCGCTTGACACCGGCGGCCCTGAGCATATGCTGTTGTGTGGTCATTCGTCCAGACCGAACAGGAGGTCGCCATGTATCATAGCCGACTCGCGTCCGCACTGACCCTGGCCGGATTGGCCGCAATCCTCGTACCCTCATCCCTGACAGCCCATAATATCACCTTCGAGCGCACCTACGGCGGGCCAGACGCCGACTTCGGCTACTCGGCTCAGCAGACCGCCGACGGCGGTTACGTCGTCGCGGGGTACACCTGGTCCTTCGGCGCGGGCGGAGAGGACGTCTACCTCATCAAAACCGACGCCAACGGCGATACGCTGTGGACCAGGACCTACGGCGGCACAGGCGCGGACAACGGCTACTCGGTCCAGCAGACTACGGACGGCGGCTACATCATCGCCGGCAGCACTGAGTCGTTCGGCGCAGGCTAAGACGACGTCTATCTCATCAAGACCGATGCTGATGGTTATGCCGCGGTGGCGGACCCGAAGGCAAGCCCGACCCGCGCCCCTTCCCTCTCGCTCACCTGCGAGCCGAATCCTTGCCGCGGAGCGACGACAATTCGTACATCGTACATCGTCCCTCGTGCATCGTTGTCCGTCTACGACGCGCAAGGACGACTTGCGAGGACGCTCACCGTGAACCGTACACCGTGCACACGGTGGGACGGAAGTGACGACTTCGGGAACCACCTGCCGTCTGGCGCGTACTTCTGCCGCCTCGATGCGGATGGCCTCCACGCCACAACGCGCCTCGTGCTGCAGCGGTAGTCAGTTAGCAGGTAGCCGTTAGCAGTTAGAAGCAGAATCTGCGTAATCTGCGGATGTCATCTCCTCTTGGGGTCGTCGACGGTTCGCCGCCAGCCTGCGTCCGAGCCGACAACTGGAAGTCTGTGGACTAGCGTGCAGCGGGAGGAGCGCAAGGCTCCTCCCGACATGAACCAAGTGCTCGGAGGCTACTCCGCGGTGTGTACCTTGTACGGCAGGAGCCAGCCGTTGTAGTCGTAGGGCTGGTCCGGGCTGTAGATGGTAGAACGCGCCAGGAGGTCGAAGATGGCGAACCGGATTGAGGGAACCACCGGTGCGCGCCAGATGCCCTGGAATACGCCGCTACCCATGTCCGTGAACGGCACGCGCACGTAGAACGGCCAGTACAGCATGAAGGTATGCAGGAACGCTTTGCCCGCGGTCGCATTGGTGTACAGCGTGACGTTGAGCGATTCACCCGGCGTGAACGTGACCATAGTGTCAACGTTGTAGAAAGTATTCAGCGGGTCGGTAATCTTGATGCTGCGTAACGAGCTCGTTATGGTCAGGCTGTCAATCGTAACCGTGTGGGTTGAGTCCGACTGGCCGATGAACAGGGACATCTTGTTGAGTGTCCAGCCCCGTTCGGTATCCGTGGTCTTGCCGGTCCGCAGGTAGATAGCCCGCACGTGGGTATTCTCAGACAGCGCCTTGTTCCAGAGTTGCAGGGTCTCGCCCGGCGGCAGGGCCAGTACGTGGAAAGCGCCGTAGTTGTGCTGGGAGAAATCCACCCAGGCCGAATCGCCGGAGACGCCGACAGTGTCTCCCGGAGCCGAGTCATGGGTCTGGGGTCCGCGCCACCATAGCACCGCGGTATCTCCATCCACGAAGGAACCGCTGGTCGAATCATGGGAGGTGTTGCCGTTGAAGTGCGTCGTGTCTGTCTCGACCAACGCCTTGACTGCGGCCTTGTCTGCCTCAACGTCCTGCTTCTTCTTGCAGGAGACCATGAAGGACGCGGCGAACACAAGCATCAGGCCAACCACTAACATCTTACGCATAGTCTACTCCTTTTACGCTTCGCGCAGGGAGACATTATCAGGTCGCACCGGCAGGGTTGTCAAGCAGTGACGGATGCCAGGGGCGAAGTGGAAAGGGGAAATGACGAAGAGCGCAAGGGAATGACCAATTCCCAATTGCCAATGCCCAACGAATGACCAAAAGGGAAATACCCAATGGACACAGTCCGCGAACTGGTACCTGGAAACTCACGCGCAGCGCGCCTGGCCATCCGGCATTTCCTTGTTGATTGGTCATTGGGGCTTGGTCATTACCTGCAAACTGCAACCTGCAGCCTGCAAACTGGAGGCAATGTCCAACTTCGGCTCTCAGGCGGAGACCGTACGCGGTCGCTTGCCGGTCTAGTGCCGGACGACCAGTTTCCGCGTGCCTGACCAGCCGTTCTGGGTCAGCCGGACAAAGTACGTTCCCTGTGGCCAGTTCCGGGTCGCGATGCTGATGGTTGCCGGCTGACGGGTCACGCACCTGCCGTCAGAGGCGAAGACTGCCACACGGGCATCAGGCCCGAGCCTGTCTCCGGTCACCAGTCGCGCAATGTCGCGGGCCGGGTTCGGCACGAGTTCGAACCGGGGCGGTCGTCGCAGGTGGCCGGTCTCAGTGACGCTGCTCGGCCCGCTGATGATGAAAGCCCGCGGGGTCAAGGCCGCAACGGTGTCGCCCGCAGTCCTGACCGTGTACCGCACGTAGCAGTTGATGGAATTGACGCTGTCCGGCACCAGCCATTGATACCGCCCGCTGTTGGCAAGGTCGGCTGCGACCGGCTCCCACGGCCCGCCTGGCCCGTGGGTGGAGAGCTCAAGAGATACTGTGGCCGTGTCGCCCAGTGGGACCGCTGTCCACCAGTCTATGAACTGCACAGACCCGGCCTTGAACACTTCTCCCCCGCGCGGGAACACGGGGAAAGCCCACAGGCTCTCAGCAGACGAACTCTCTTTGTACACGTGCGCATGGTTGTAATCGCTGGGGTAGGTTCCCTCGTCGTCCACGAACGCCATGTCCGGCTTGCCGTTGTGGTCGACGTCTCCGCCGGTACGGAACGCCTCGTAGTCGCCGGGTGTGCCGGTCGGGATGTCCGCGGCCTGGGTCCAGTTGCCTGCGCCGTCGCCGGTCCAGACACGCGCGAGTCCGCCGCCCAGCGCGCAGACATCGACC
>Ga0187866_1001332_pt1 | contig 23938 bp, 31 predicted proteins | sample June2016WEW_11_1_3_FD_133013 | JGI IMG/M metagenome (GOLD analysis project Ga0187866, IMG submission 133013) | Peatland microbial communities from SPRUCE experiment site at the Marcell Experimental Forest, Minnesota, USA - June2016WEW_11_150 | ecosystem: Environmental > Terrestrial > Soil >...
CGCTTTTCACTCGGCTTTTCAAAATGCCGGTGATTGCGCACGACCTTCAAGGTCCCTTCGCGGTCAACTTTTTTCTTCAGTCGCCGCAACGCGCGTTCCACTGGTTCGCCTTTTTTCAATCTAATTTCGGTCAACGCATCTCACTTCCTTTCCGGGGCGAGACAAAACCGCACACGGGCGGTGCTCGCAAAAATGGATGCGGAGCATAGTTTTTCCGGAGCCGTTGTCAATGCGCAAAATGGGTGGAAACCGCTCTGTTGCAGTGTGCGCTGTCCTCAGCGCACTTCCGGCTGGGACAGCCGACGCTACAGGTTTGAAAGGCCGCGACGCCCGGCGGTTGCTTTTGTCCGCCGCAAAGTTATTCTGCCGTCGTGAACCGAAGAAGGATTGCCAGGAAACCCGCCGCCGACCCGGAACTGGAAAAGCGAATCTGGGAACTCATCAAATTCAAGGGCGGCGGCCATAACGAAGCCGAGGTTGCCGACATCGTCGAAAACGCGCTCAAGCTGTTGACCGACGTGAAGGACACCGGCGACGTGCGCGTCATCCAGACCGCGCTGCGCGAACTGCGCTACGCCTTCCGGTTGTTCGCGCCGTATGCGCGCGTACGCAAGGTCACGATTTTTGGCTCGGCGCGGACACAACCGGACAAACGGGAATACCAGCAGGCCGCCGATTTCGGGCGTAAAATTGTGAAGGCCGGGTTCATGGTCATCACCGGCGCCGGGCCGGGCATCATGCAGGCCGGACACGAAGGCGCCGGGCTGGAAAACAGCTTTGGCGTCAACATCCGCCTGCCGTGGGAGCAGGCCGCCAATCCCGTCATTCGCGAGGACAAAAAACTTGCTTCGTTCAAATACTTTTTCACGCGCAAACTCATTTTCGTCCGGCACTCGGACGCCATCGTGCTGTTTCCCGGCGGGTTCGGCACGCTGGACGAGGGTTATGAGGCGATCACCCTCATGCAAACCGGCAAGAGCCAGCTCATGCCGCTCGTGCTGGTGGACCGCCCCGGCGGCACGTACTGGAAAGCCTGGGACCGGTACATCCGCGAACATCTGCTCCGCAACCAGTTGATTTCGCCGGACGACCTGAATCTTTATCACATCACCGACAGCACCGACGAGGCGGTGAAAATCATCACGCGCTTTTACCGGAATTTTCAGTCCAGCCGGTTTGTGAAAGATTTGCTCGTCATCCGGCTTAAAACCGCGCCGGCGGAATCCGCCATTCGATCGCTGAACAAGAATTTTGCCGACATCATCAACGGCACGCCGATCAAGGTGATCAAACCTACGCCTGAGGAGCGTGAGGACAACGATCACCCGGACCTGGCGCGCGTCGCGTTCGGTTTCAACCGGCGCAATTACGGGCGGCTGCGGCAATTGATTGACGCGCTGAATGGGCTGTGAAGGCAGGGACGGACTGCTGCTCGTCCCGGCCGCGCGGGCACCCCGACATCAGAGGTTGGGGCAGGTCGCGGCCCTACCTGACAAATCGCGGTTTAAACACCGGCCCGAGGCCGTGTTTCTGAAGCAGTCCGGCGAATTTGGCCATGGCGCGTTTCCCGTGCTCGCCCAGGTTATAGTGGATGTTCCAGTCGAAATAATCCTTGCGGAAATCGCGGTCGTATTCCGGGTGGTGGTTGATGATCCAATCCAGTGTGTTCACCCCGAAATCCTTCGCGTCGCAGAGTTGTTGCCGCAACTCCGAATTTTCAATGCCCCGCCGCAATGCCCACACCGCAAAGACGAATGGCAAATTAGTCAGTTCGAACCACGCCGTGCCGAGATCGAAAATCTCGTGCTCGTGCGGCGCGCGCTGAAAATCTATCGCCGGATTGCCGATGAGCAGGACGGCGTCGTGTTCCGCCGCCTGGCCGGGATCGGGCAGCGGTTTGAACTCCGGCTTCAGTCCGCGCTCGGCCAGCAGGACCTTCAAAAGATTCAGGCCTGACAACGAGGCGGTGTGGCAGAAAATTTCCTTCAATTCGGCCAGCGGACGGCGATGTGCCAGCAGCACGCTGTAAACCTCGCCCAGCGACGCGATGGCGATGTCGTCGAGAATGTCATAGCGGTCGGTGAGCAAAACCTCCGCCGTGCTGACGAGCGCGGCGTCCAGTTCATCGCGCCGGAGCATTTCGGCGAGTTCGGCGGGTGTGGCGAAAATGACCTGGTCCTCAATGCCGCGCGTGAGCGGCACGGCGTTGAGATACGGCACCGAACCGATGCGAAATTTTGTGCCATCGGATGGCATGACGCGACCAGTTTGCGTTGCTGCCTGGTTCTCTGCGAGCATTTTCACCTTCCCAATAATCCAGCTTGCCTGACGGCGCCACTTGCCGTTTTCTTCCCGCATGAAACCGGGGCGCACACTTCTGGACTTGGGCGCTGAACGCTGTTCGGACGCTGAACTTCTGGCAATTCTTCTCGGGAGCGGCGGGCGTGGTTATTCTGCGGTGGACAGCGCCAACGCGTTGCTCGACAAATACGGCACGCTGGCCGGTCTGATGGACCGTCCGCTGGATGAAATCGCACAGGTCAGAGGAATCAAAGTGGTGCGTGCGATTCGGCTCGCCGCCGCTTATGAAATCTGTCAAAGATTGTTGAAAGAAGTCGCCCGCGATGCCTGATGAAAACCCGCGAACTAGCCCGCGCACGGATTGGGAAAGTGAAGCCGCCGGCCTTTGACCACATCAACCGGCAGATTCCACCCGAGCCGCACACGGCCATGTATGTGTGGCATAAATATTGGTCGCGCAAAACGTGGAACGTGGTCGGCGAGCACATTAAGGCTTACACCAAACCGCATCAGGTTGTCTTCGACCCGTTTGCCGGCAGCGGTGTCGTTGCCATTGAAGCCGCGCGCAACAAACGCCGCGCCATCGTGTGCGACCTGAATACGACAGCCAGCTATGTTGAACATGAAAAGGAACACGTCGAAACAGTTTATGAAAATTGAATTCGTCGAAGACATTGACCTGGCCCTTCGCAAACGATTGGGTGGTCGTGTAACGAAGCGCCGCCGCTTTAAGCCCGGTGAAACGCAGGATGCCGAGTTTCTTGGCGAGGATTCTGACCTCGAAACCATTGACTTTCAGTTCCCGGATGGTCTGTTTGCAACAAAAGTTCCTCGATTCGCCATCAGTGTGACGAATTAGGTTGGCGTCCGCGGAGCATTTCGGCAAGACAAAGCCATTGTCAGGCGATTCGCTTTAGCTGTAAATTTGCATTTCGAGGCAACAGCCAAACTCGATTTCACCTGAAAGATTTCCGCTCGCAACGAAACGAAGGCGGTAGTTTTCCGTTTCTTTCCAGTCGGCGCGTGTGACCAAATCACTATGGCTCGACCCCGACGAGCACCAGCGGCACCGCAGGAACGCCACGACCATTCCGGATGATATTGTAAAGTTCCCCCTCATAATAGCCCGGCCCAGACGACATGCTTGATTGGAGCGACTTCATGGCAAGAATTTCAATACCAACATCAATCTGGTCCCGGACATAAAACGCGAGATGCTTCACAAACAAATCGTAGGCAACGAACGAGTATTTTCCGAATTGCACCTCAATCGCCACTCGGTCTTTTACAAAATCGGTCTGGTTGTAGCTGAAGATGGGCTTCTCTCCGGCTGCTTCAATCTCCGCCTTTTGCTCATCAGCAGGTTTGGAGAGAGTTTGCCGAATCAGTCTTTCGCTCTTGGTAACCCAATAGTTCACCCGGCTTTCGGACCAGGTCTTTTTGGTGAGTAAATCCGAAAACGCTTTGTTCATGTCTATCGGGCTATAAAGAAGATTCCCCACCATGCCTTTTTCTTTGCTGATCTTGGTTTTACATGCATTCCCATCGACCGCTTCTATGACTTGCTGCACCTCTTTCCAAAGACTTTTCTTGTGAACAAGCAAATATTCCAAGCCGTTTAGATGCGAGTAAGTTTGAACAATTTTCATTTGCGTGTACGGTATGGACTAGCCTTTTCCAAAAGAGCCATTTGATCAACGTTCTTCTTCTCGGCCAGCCAAGGTGCAGTCAGTAGATTCCGACCGGCATCCTTTGGATCAAAAATCGGCCGGTGCATCGGCCTGACTGGAAGCTCGCCGTCAGCCGCCTGGTAAATTCTCGATTTTGCCGTCTCAACGTATTTGCGAACAACCTCCGCACCGATGCCGCGCCGCTGGTGGCGCACTGCTGCGATAATGGACGTTCCGGTGCCAAGAAATGGGTCCAACACCCAGTCTCCTTCTCTTGACAAGGCCAAAACCAACCGCTCAATCAATTCAACAGGAAACTGGCACGGATGGCCTGTCTTTTCCACATGGTTGCTTTTCACGTTGGGAATTGTCCACACGTCTCCGGGATTTTTTCCGAGTGGGTTGCACGAATACTGGCCAGCTTTTGGCCCTTTGAAATATTTTTTACCGGGATATTTCTGCGGCACGCGGATGGGGTCCAATTCAAATACGTAGTCATCTCCCTTGGTAAACCACATGATTGTTTCGTAACGCCCGGAGAGGCGGCGCGAGCAGTGAAGACCATGCTCAAAGTGCCAGACGATGCGATTCCGCATCTTCAAGCCCAAATCAGCAAAAATGGGATATAAAAGTGAATCAAGCGGAATGATCGCCCCATCATCAACATAATTACCAACCTCCCAGCAAATACTCCCGCCATCGCTCAAGACCCGTACACATTCTGAAATCACTTCCCGCTGCTGGGAGAGGTAGTCGTTTAGGTGCAGGCGGCTTTCGTATTCCTTTCCCAAATTATAAGGCGGAGAGGTAACAACCAGTTGAATTGCGCCTGTTGGAACTTCACGGAGCATTTCACGGCAGTCGCCTTCAAAAACAACCGCGTGGGCATTTGGTTTGAACCGTGGTGCAATGTTAAAGCCATTGATCATTTTCCATGCCGAGTTTAATTCAATATCTGCGCCCCGCAAGGGGTAAGAAGAAATGGTAGTGGATGTTAAAACCGTGCTCGAAGAAAGCATTGGCAAGGAATTTGAATTGCGAGATGCAAGGCTCGGCGGCGCGTCAGGCAAACTCTGGTGGTTTGCGGACAAAACATTTGCCGCGCGTTTGGAAGCCGTGCCGTTGACCGAGCGGGTGGAAGCCACTGTCTTTCGCTGCCTGCATGAAAAAGGCCGTGTCACGTTCACGGAGGTTTGGGACACGGTCGCGCGGGAATTTCCCAATTCGCTCACGTCCGACAGCACCAGCATTACCGAGGCACTGGAAATTTATGGCCGCAAGGTCGGCACCGGGCCATCTGCAGCGTGGATGTTGAAAGAGGAAATCCGTGTCCACCTGTCTCGCCACAGCGAATTGATTGCGTTGCTGGCAAAAATCGGCGACGCGCGTGGACATTCCATCTGGATTGGCCAGCGTGAACAGCGTGAGTCGGCCGGCGGACTGGTCGAAGAAGCCCGGCTACGTGATTTGTTGACGGTCAAAGCAAAACCTGCCGCATTAAAAGGTGTAAAAAATCTCCGGCCAGTCCTCGACATGGACTTGCTCTGGCTTGAGGGCAATGAGGTGATCCGCGCGTTTGAAGTGGAATGCACCACCACCATGACCAGCGGGCTTCAGCGCGGCTCAAATCTTCCGGTGACGGTTCCCAAAACGATGATCATTCCCGAGGAACGGGAACAGGACTTTGAACGGAAAATGAAATCGCCTTTGTTCAGCGAACATTTTGAGAAAGACAATTGGACACTGGCATATTTCAATGCGCTTCGTGAAGCATTTACCAAAACCAAAGGACGAACGAACCTGGAATCGCTGTTTGGCAGAAAAAAACATGCTCCCGTCAATCGGCACGCAACGAAAAATGACGAAAGTCAGGCACTTTTTGAACTTCCAGAAACAAGCGACCGCAAGGCGTCTTCATCCCTTGCCTTGAAAGATGATGCGATAGCTGATTAGGCATCTACGCCGTCGCCAGATTCTCTTCCAACACTTTCGAGCGCGCGAAATTTCCAGCCGGTTCGGTTTCGGTGGCCAAGCCCGCCGGGCGCGCAGCTATAGAAATTGTAGCAGCCCCGTCGCGAATCCGACCGGCGGACCATGGCGGTTCGTTCCTCTGCGGCGCTTCCCTGTCCTGGAGCAATTCCCGGTGTTGCGCGGCCTTCACCACAAAAATGATTTTCGCTCGCTCAACAACTGGTCGCCGCGCCAGAGCGTGGCGCGCCAGGCGACGAGCTCGCCAAAATTTTTGTAGTCCGCGCCGCCGAGGGTCAGGGAATTCCAATGACGCAGAAGCGGCGGCGGCGCTTCCTGTTCCAATTTCACCCAGGTGGGTTTCCCGTCCGCACCGATGCCACGGAGCTCGATGCGCAGTTGGTATTTTGCCGCGGACGGGTTCGCGACCTGCCACAGAAAGTCGAAGCGGATGGCGGAGATTTCGTTGGTGTGCTGGCGCAGATAAGCCTGGTAGGCGTCGCGGTCGTAAAGACTCGGGGAAACGGCGTCGCGCCCTTTCAAATCGAGGAACAACGGCAGCATTTTAACGATGCGGCCTTTTTCGATCCCGTCGGCGAAGGCCGGAAGCACGGCGAGCAGCAGCAAAATCATCAGGCACCGGCGCATGACGAAACGATAACGAACCGCGCCGCAAACTCAACTCCGATTTGTCCCGTCTTGATTCCGCTCCCGGTTGCCGGCGAAACGGCCACGGCGCAGGCGCGGTCATTTCCAATAAAAACTCACGACGCGGACGCCGGCGCTCGAATTGCGGAGCAGGATGGCAATGTATTCACGGGTTTGAGTGCCGACTTGCGCGGTGACGTGGACTTCGAACGTGGAACTTTTCGTTGTGACAAGGTTTCCGGCAACATTCGGGTTGCCCCCCGCGCTCTGAATGGCGCTGCCGGCATCCAGAATCGGCGTGTCGTCTTCCGTGCCGTCCACCCCGTCAGGACCGGCGCGCAATTTGATGATGTTCTCGGCCGTGACGGCATCCACACCGGGAATCATTTGCAGGACGTTCGCGTTGGCGGTGTTGAGGTTGATGCGCCCTGTGGAAATCGGGGTAAAAACGTCCACCAGCCCGAATGGATAATTGGGAATTTGTCCGGGCGCCGTGCCCAGGCCGAGTTTGTGCTGGAAAGTGGCGGTTGCGTGATTCGTCGAACTGCCGCCCCAATACATTTCCGGCGTGATGCCGCGCACGAGCAGCAACTCGGACAGGTCGTCAATCGGCGCGTTCTTGGCGTAGTACGGTGGATCGAGGCCCTGATAATAATCACTCTCCGCCCCGGCGACCCGCGGCGGCTCGTCCGGGCCAATCCAGTCCTGGATCGAATCGGACACCACGGATATGTCGTTGGCGTCCACGCCCATGAGCGTGAGCGCCTGCTGGATTTCGAGCGGAGTGGCCGTGTTGATGTTCGCCTTGCGTTCGAGGTCAACGATCTTGATCGAAACCGTCCCATCCCCGACCGAATAACGGTTCAACGACAAGCCGGCCAACGAGCCGTTGGTTTCGCATTCTGCTCCCGGCCCGCCCGCCCAGATTTGATTCAAGGAATCATATGGGCACCTTTCCTGCGCCAGGATCCACCGGCAATACTCCACGCCGGAGCGGCCGAGCCAATACAATTGCGTCTCCGAATTCGCGTTGAAGGCAAGCCGGCTCTCCACCTTCATGGACAGCGTGAAACCCGCCGCCAGGGCGGACAACACCAGAACCGCAATTAACGCGACGATCAGCGCGATGCCGTCGGAATTGTGGCGTGGGCGGATTTTCATCGGCGGCCGGTTTGCAGGCCGGACGGCAGCGTACTCGAGGGGATAGCCACCACCCGCACCACCATGCGTTCGGGCGCCGCGTGGCCGGAACCGAGGTTGCCGCCGAGCGCAAGGCTGATGCGCACCACCGCCGGAATTGAATTCGTGTCGTCCCATTCACTCGCCCAGGCCACCGCGTTGGTGTCCCAGCACTCCACGGTGAATTTTTCCACGTTGCGCGCCAGCACGAGCGGGGTCTGCCGCTCGTCCGCGTCCATGTCCATCAGCACCGGGTTCTGGCGCAGTACCAAATCCTTTTCCGAACCCCGTCCCGGTTCGACGCCGAAAGTAAGCCGGCGCAGGTTGAAACCGCCAAATTTTCCGTTGCGCGGAAAAACGTCCGGCAGCCGCGCGGTGAAACTCAATTCCGATTGGCCATCACTGCCGGCGAAGTTGGTGAAGACGTAATATTTCATGGACGCCCGGAATGACTGGATGCAGGTGAGCGAATCTTCAATGGTCCGCAGGGCGATGCGCTGGCGTTGGGCCTGGGCCGCGGCGTTCTGGCCGACCTGGGTCGCGCGCAAAATCAGCGTCCACGTCGAATAAATCGCCGCTATGACGACGCTAAAAATCGCCATGGCGATCAAGATTTCGACCAGGGTGAAAGCAGAACCGTGACGCATGACGCGTGACCCGTGACACGAACACGTTCTGCGCGGCATGGCATCCTTCCTGTCACCTGTCGCTTGCCACATGTCACTTTTTGTTTTCATCTGGCCACGGTTGCTCCATCCAGGCTGCCGGCGGGCGACAGGGGGCTGAAAAACAAATTCGCCATGGTGTAAACAACCTCGCGGTTGCCAGTCGTGCTTTGCACGACATAATCCACCTCGAAAAGTTTGTTGGTTCCCACCTCCTGGACCACATAGGTACAATTGTAATCGTTGTAGGCATTACCGAGCAGGTCACCCAGGTTGATGGAATAAGTACCTTCGACCAGTTGGTTGGTCAGCGAAAGCCAGGATGCCACCGCGCTGGCGTCCACCAGCGGCCGCTGCAACCGCCGCGCGTTTTCGAGCGAGCTGGAAACCAGTCCCAGGATCGCGAACACGCCCATAAAAAAAACGCCGATGGCGATCATGACCTCCAGCAGCGAGAATCCACGCCGCCACGCGCCGGTTCTGGTTTCTGTTTTCATCGGTTCACGTCCGACACGGTGGTCAGGGCGGTGGAAAACTCCAGCGTGATTTTGAGCCATTTGCCGCTGGCGTGCAGCACCAGCGTCATCTCGTCACTCGTACCGTTGGGATAAAAGAACACGCGCGCCCATCCCGACGCGCCGTAGTCCTGCAAATTGATGTCGAGCATCGCCAGGTCGACGCCGGCGGGCAAGGTGGCGGACGTGACCCTGCCGGAAGACGCATTGGGGCCCGACGCGCCTTCCACTCCGAACCGGCGTTCCGGCGGATAAAAAACGACCGCCGTCGTCTGGTTCTGCAAAATCGCCCGCGTCCGCGCCTCGGCGCAAACGTCCTGTATATCGCTTACCGCCTTGCGCATGCCCTCCTTGCGAAAGGTCTGGAGGATGGAAGGCACACCCATCGCCGCAATGAGGCCCATGATGGCCACAACAATCATGACCTCCACCAGCGTGAAGGCGGACACGGGGCGCGTGTTACGTGGCCCTTGACACGTGACGTGGGACACGTGACACGAACGCGCGATGTTTTTCTTGTCACCGGTTACCCGCCGCTTGTCACTCATGGGACCTCACGCGTGGATTTGCGCTACCAGCCGGAACAGCGGCAGCAAAATGCTCAATAGCAGGAAGCCCACGACGATGGCCATGAGGATGATCAGCACCGGCTCGATGAGATTGGTCATTACGCGCAAGGCAATCTGCAATTCGCCTTCGTAGGTGTTGGCGAGATTATTCAACGCGCCGGGCACATCGCCGGTCTCCTCGCCGATGCGCACCAGGTCCACCATTAATTGGGGGAAAAGTTTACTGTAGCCCAGCGGCTGCGCGAGGGTCTTGCCATCGGTCACGGCGTCGCGCGTCTGGGCAATCGCCTCCTTGATGAGGCGGTTGGACATGACCTGTTCCGTAATTCTCAGCGCCGTCAGCACCGGCACGCCGTTTTGCAGCAACGTGCCGAGTGTTCGCGCGAACTGGCCGAACAAATTCAATTTCACCACCTTGCCAAAAACCGGTGCCTTCATTTTCCATTCGTCCAGCTTGTGCGCGCCTTCCTCGCTGGCCTGAATCCGCTTGAACAAAATGACCGCCACAATCATCAGCAGCCCCAGCAGCCACCAGTAGTGCAGCAGGAAATTGCTGAACGCAATCAGCGCACGCGTCGGCAACGGCAATTGAACGTTGAACCCGTTGAAAATCTGCACAAAGCGCGGCATCATGAAGAACATGAAAAACACGACGATGCCCGTGCCCACGCAGCATACCATCGCCGGATAAATCAGCGCCGAGGTGAACTTGGCCTGGACCTCGGCGAACTGTTGGAAATGGTTTGCCATGCGCCGCAGGACTTCCACGAGCGACCCGCTTTGTTCGCCTGCCCGCACCATGTTGACATACAAATCCGAAAAAACCCGCGGCTGCCGCGCCATCGCGTCCGACAAGCTGCGGCCCTCGCTCACTTCCTGCTTCAACTCCTGGCTCACCTCGGCGGAAATACCCTTGGACTCCAGATGCGTCATGCTGTTCAGCGCCATCGTCAGCGGCATGCCGGAGCTGAGCAGGTTCGCCAGTTGCTGGGTGAACGTCGCCAGCTCCTGCAACCGCGGTTTGCGTTTCCGTTGAAGCTGTGCGCGCGCCGTCGGCGGCAGGAACACCAGCCAATCCACTTTTTTCCCCTCGCGTGGCCGGGCATTGGCGGCGGCGCTGCCCCTGGCCGTGTCCACCGCAATGGGAAAAAGTCCCAGCCGCTGGATTTGTGTCAGCGCCGCCGGACGGTCGGCTACCTCCAAAACACCCTCGACCAGTTCGCCGGAACGGCGCCGGGCCCTGTAGGAAAACTGCGGCATATCCTTTATCTAAAACCGTTGCGTGCCAAAAGTTTCACGCGCCACTGCGCCGGTAGCCCTGCAAATCCAGAGTCACGTGCGCGTAACCGATTTTTTTGAGCGCGTCGGCGACTTTTGCCGAAAAGCCATTCTCCAAAAAACGCGGAATCTCCGCCGGCCCAAGTTCGATGCGGGCGAGATGGGTGAGAGGTGACGGGTGACGGGTGACGCGATCACCGTTCGGCACCAGGGAATTTCCCGTCACTCGCCACTCGCCACCCGCCACCCGCAATTCGTGGTGCCTGACCCGCACGTCATGGAAACCGAGGTCGCGCAAAATGTTCTCCGCTTGCTCAATCATCCGCAATTTTCCCGGTGTCACCGGTTCGCCATGCGGCACGCGCGAACTCAGGCACGCCATTTGCGGCTTGTCCGCCGTCGGCAAACCGAACTGCGCTGACAACCTGCGGATTTCTGCCTTGGTGAGGCCCACCTCCTTGAGCGGCGCGCGCACCTGGAATTCCGCCGCCGCCCGCGCGCCCGGCCGGAAATCACCCGTGTCGCTCGCGTTCTCGCCGTAGGCAATCACCGCAAATTTTTCCGTGCGGGCAATCGGCACGAGTTCCGCGAACAACTCGTGTTTGCAGAAGTAACAGCGGTTGGCCGGATTGGCCGTGTAATCTTCGTTTTCAAATTCTTTCGTCCGAATGACCCGAACGGGGAATGAGCATTTTTCAGCCACCGTCAGCGCGGCAGCGAGTTCGCGCCGCGGCAAACTTGGCGAATCGGCGACGACGGCGAGGAATTTTCCGCCGAGCGTTTCATGCGCCACGCGTGCGAGAAAGGCCGAGTCCACGCCGCCCGAATACGCCACCAGGCACGAGCCGTAGCCGCGCAGGGTTTGGCGCAATTGTTCCAGTTTGTCCGCCGACATAGGCCAAAACTCGCATTTCCCGATGCACTTGTCGAGTCACGCAAAAAGCTTGACGCGGGCGGCGGTTTGGGTTGTCTTGGTGACAAGATGAAAATGAAAATCTTTTTGGCGTTTCTGGGAGTGGCCATCATAACCACCGGTTGCATCAATACGGTGAGCGGCACGCGCACGGGGGCCGTGCCATTCCAAACAGACCGGGTTGAGGGCCGGTATCAACGTTCCGTAGACCTGGTCTATCAAGCGGCGGTGCAGGTCATCCAAAACGACGGCGTGCTGATGACGGAGTTCATCCCCCATGACACCACCAACACGGTGCGCGCCTTGCAAGGCAAAGTGAACCAGCGCAATGTCTGGGTGCGCGTGGCGGCGGAGAACCCCCAAATTACGCAGGTCACCGTGCAAGCCCGCACGAAAGGGGGCAACAGTGACATCGAACTGGCCCACCAGTTGGAAAAGGAATTGGCACTAAAGCTGGCGACGCAGTGAGCCTCGTTTCAAACCCAGATTTTGTTCATAAACGCCGAGCTTCATGCCCGGCGTTTCTTGTTGCCGCTTGCATCCTGCCTTCAACTTTTTTGCCGGTTGATACGGTCGGGGTGGCGCGCGCGGCTGAGGGCCGTGTCATACGTGATCAAACACTTGCAGTATAAGTCGTAAAGATGATTGTCCATCAGGACCATTCCGTCCTTGCGTCCGGTCTGGATCGTGTTTTCGAGCTGGTGCAACTGGTTTTCACGGATCAAATTGCGCACGGCGTCATTCGCAATGAGCAGTTCGTATGCAAGGATGCGGCGGGTACGGTCCGCCGCCGGCAACAAATCCTGTGAGATGATTCCCTGCAAGGCGTTGGCCAATTGCAGGACGATTTGCCGCTGGGCGCTGCCTTCAAAAATTCCGGTGATCCGTTCCAATGAATGCGAGACATTCGGCGAATGCATGGTGGCCAGCACGAGATGGCCGGTTTCCGCCGCCGTCAACGCCGTGGCAATCGCCTCGTGATCGCGCATCTCGCCAACCACGATCACATCCGGATCCTGCCGCAGCACGTGAATCAGCGCGCGATTGAACGAATGCACGTCGGTCAGCACCTCCTGCTGCACCACAATGGCGCGCTTGTTTTCGTGGACAAATTCAATGGGGTCCTCGATCGTCACAATTTTGCACCGGCGTTCGCTGTTGATGAGGTCGATCAGATAATTGAGCGTCGTCGTTTTGCCCGCGCCCGTCGGACCGGTTACCAGCACCAGGCCATTCGGCTTGCGTGCCAGGTCGTCAATTTTTTCCGGCAGGCCGAGTTCCTCCCGCGTGGCAATCTTGTCGCCGCAAAAGCGAAGGCTCATTTCCGGATGATTGTTACGCCGGTAAAATGTGGCGCGCACACGCCCCGCCACACTGTGCAGGATGGAAATACAAAGCTCCCATTCCTGGTCGAATTTTTTCTTCTGCTGTTCGTTCAGCAGGCTGTCGGCGATGGCCGTGATTTCGCCTGCGGTCAGCGCGTCCTCGTCGGCGATGATGATTTCGCCGTTCACGCGATAGGCGGGCGGCACGCCGGCCACCAGATGCAGGTCGGAAGCGTCGAATTCGTTGGCGGCGGACAGCAGCCGGTTCAGGTTTTCCGTGCTCATCGGTTAAAAAGTTGATGCCACCAGCCGCGCGGGCGCGCCCAAAATCCGTTTTGGGAAAGCCGGATCAACGCCAGATTCACCTCGCGGGAATCGGGATTCAATTGTTGCGCCTGCGCGAACGAGTTTCTGGCCGGGCCGATCAGACCGAGCGCCTGCTGGCATTGGCCAAGCTCGAGCCACAAAAGAAAATGGCCGGCGTTCCATTCAACGGCTTGCTGCAGCAGTTTCAATGCAAGCACAAACTGCTCGTAGTAAAACCGGATCCGGGCAGCCAGCCAGGCAATAAACCAGTCCTTGGGCGCGAGCGACAGCGCCTTCTCAAAACAATAATCCGCCTGCGGCTCCTCACGCGCGAGCATCACGTCCCCGCGCGCGAGCCAGACGTAGGGCGTATCGCCGCGCTCTTCAATGGCAGCGTCCGAGAATGCCAGCGCCCCCTGCAAATCGCCGCCGCGCCCCAGCGCAACGGCTTTGGCGGCCAGCAGTTCCGGCTCGTTCGGAAATCGTTCCAGCGCCTTGTCGGCCCACAGCTTCGCTTCGCGAAATTCGCCCAGCTCGATCAACATGCGCACCTGTCCCGACCACGCAGCGGCATTTTGCGGATTGAATTCCAGGACCTTTGAGTAAAACCGCAGTGCCTGCTCGAAGTTGCCGGTTTCAAATGCCGTCCGGGCCTCGCTGAAATAATACGCCTCGTCCTTGACCAGCGCTTTTTCGGTCGGTTGCGTCTGGTCTTCGGACTCGTCCCCGAATTCAAGATTGACAAACCGGCTCATGGTGTAATTTGTCGCCGCCAAAACCAGTGTTTGAACGGCTTGCCGATGAACTCACTTTCGGAAACCGTCGCCGACTGCAACATCATGGCCGAAATGCTGGCTTCGCTGACGTTGCCGTGAACGCTTATATCAAGTTCCGGCCAGACAAACCAATGCTTTTCCGGAACGACCAGCTCGCCATAGGTCGGCATGTGCGGCAACAGCGGCCGCGCCTCACCGTTCACCGTGAAGGAGTTCGTGGAAAACGCCACACGGTCTCTCGCCACGGCCAGCACCGGCCCCCAGCCGAAACCGGCCTGAACCCAGACCGCGCCGCCATGATGACCTTCACCCAACCGGTCCTGCCTCAGCGAATACATGACCCAATCGCCGCGTTTGATGTCAAGTGGCGCTCCCGTCCGATGCACGATCACCACGTTGCCCCGCACGCGCAGCGGCGTCAGCCAGCGTTGTTGAATGACGTACCGCATCGGCGCATAAATGAGCAGACCGAGCGCAATTAAAGACAGCAGCGTAAAACGCAGGCGGGAGCCGAGCGGCTTGTTCAGCAATAACGGATTGCAGTAATACACGAAACCGGTGGTATGAAGCGAAAGCAACAGACCAAAGGCAAAATTGCCCGCCGGGCAACCGAACCACACCACGAATGAAAGCGCCAACATTCCGCAGCCAATCAGAGCGGCCTCCCCCCAAAGTCGCGGACCCCGAAGATAGACGGCCAAGCCGGGCACCAGCAAGCCGGCAATCAGTCCGCTCAAGGTCATCTGCTGCGGCAGATGAATGCGATCCATCGCCAGCCGCCGCCGGACTGCCACGCCCAGACTAAAAACCGGACTGTACCACCGCGCCCGCGGCGGGTAGTAGGCTGAGTCCGTCTCGACTGTTTTCGCTTTGGCCATCCTGCGGATTTGCGATTTTCGATATGCGATTTAAGCGTCAACTGCCAATCAACGCGTCAATCGTAAACCGTCAATCATCAATGCCCTCAGTGCCGCTGCTCGATGTTGAACTGCACCTGTTCATCCGGCTCGTAAAACTCGCTGGTTTCCTGGCGCGACTTCATTTCGCCGACGATTTGTTCGAATAGCTTTACCGCGTTGAGACAGGCGCGGCCCTTGTAGCCTTTGACGTGCAGCTCCACGCTGCCGTTCTTGCCGATGGTGATTTCAAATTCGCGTTGCGGCATGTTCAATTCTCCCAATGCCTGACTTTCAGGCGGATGGAACGATCCTCGTTCATTTCCTCCTCGACAACGTTGAAGCCCCGCGCCCGCATTTCATCCATCAATCTCTGATAGACGTACTGCTGGACGACGCACTGGCTCAACTCTTCGCCCAAAGCGCGCAATTCCTCCTTGCCTTGGCCGGTGCCGGTCACACACAGCGACGCCTTGCCGCGTGCGTCGCGCGAAAACGTTACCGTGACGCCGTTGCGCGTGACGGTAATGTGCTGGTCGCGGCCCAGTTGACTGGTTACCACCTCGCTGCGCTCAATTTCCAGCTGGACCGAGTTCGATTTGTTTTGCGCCGTGGCTGAGGAGACTTGGGCGTTCACTTCGGATGCGACCTGATATCCGAACGAAGCCGCGGCCGCTACTACCGCCGCACTGAACGCCGGCCAGGCGGCGATAACTACCGGAGTTAAAATGCACACTGCACTCATAATTTCTAAACGCTTTGGTCTTTCACCAATTTTGACCGGGCTACACGCAATTCATCACGCGACAATGGGGAATACTGCAACCGTTCCCGCCGCCTTGCCCGCGCCCGGCGAACAGCCCGGCAAACCCAAGCTACGGCGAGCAGTCCAATTCCCGGTAGCGCATACGGAAAATACTTTTGCAGGCCGAACGTAGATGCGAGCGCGAAAATAACCGCCGTCAAAATGAGCAATCCAAAGAATGTCAAAAGGGAAGTCAGAAAAAGAGCCGCATAGCGGCGATCCTTGGAATCATCGTACAAATGAGGCCAAAAAGGATTCATTTGAAAGGCGGTCGTGCCGGTTCCGTGGTTCGCACGGATGCCGCGTCATAATTCCATCCGCCGCACCTCCTCTTCAATTTTGACCGGCTGGTTGGTGCTGGCATTGCGCGTCCGGCCCGCAGCCCATTTGCGCTGGGAAGTGATCTTTTCCGCCATGGTCCTGGCCAGCGGCACGGTTTGCTTGAGCGCGGTGAGCACATGGCCGGTCGTCAGTTCCTGCTTCTCATAAAAAGCATCGTAGAGCGCGCTGATGATGGCCTCCTCGATTTCCGCGCCGCTGAAATCCTTGCTGGCCTCCACCAGCGTCTTGAGATCGAAATTTTTGGGTTCGCGCCCGCGCTTGGCCAGATGAATCCGGAAAATTTCCTCGCGTTCCTCCGCGCTCGGCAGGTCCACGTAAAAAATTTCGTCCAGACGCCCCTTGCGCAGCAGTTCGGGCGGCAGTTGCGAAACATCGTTCGCGGTCGTCACCACGAACACCGGCGCGTTTTTTTCCGAAAGCCACGTCAGAAACGTGCCGAAGACGCGCGCGGTCGTGCCGCCGTCGGTCGCCCCGGAGCTTTGTGAACCGACAAACGCCTTGTCAATTTCGTCCACCCACAACACCGCCGGCGCGACGGATTCGGCCACGCCAATCGCGCGCCGCACGTTTTCCTCCGACGACCCGACCAGGCTGCCGAACATCCGGCCCATGTCGAATCGCAGCAACGGCAGTTGCCACAGCCGCGAAACCGCCTTGGCGCACAGACTTTTGCCGCAGCCCTGCACGCCGAGCAGCAATATCCCTTTCGGCGCGGGCAGCCCAAAGGCGCGGGCTTCGTCGGTGAACGCCACCGCGCGCTTGTTCAGCCAGTCCTTCAAAACCGCCAAGCCGCCCACGTTCGAGAAATCCTCGTTGGCCGCATAATACTCCAGCAGCCCGCTCTTGCGGATGATTTGCTGCTTTTCGGCGAAGACCTCGTTGACGTGCTCGGCGCCCAGGCGCTGGTTCTGAACGATGATTTTGGCGAACACATTTTCCGCCTCGCCGAGCGTCAGGCCCAGCGCCGCCTGCAACAGCCGCTCGCGGCCCTCGGCGTCCAGTTCGATCTGAACGTTTTTCCGGTCGCGGACCTCGGCAATGATTTTGTCGAGCATTTCGCCGAGGTCCTCATTCGTCGGCTGCGGGAAATTGATGACGGTGATTTCCTTGTCCAGCTCCGCCGGGATTTCCATCACCGGCGAAACCAGCACGATGGTTTTATAGCTGTTTTTCAGGTGCAACGCGATGTCCTTGAGTTTGCGGATGATGGCAAAGTTGTTTTTGGTCAGGAACGGATGAAAGTCCTTGAAGATGAAAATGGCCGGCTCGACCTGCTCGATGACCTGATCCAGCGCCGCGAGCGGGTCCTTGGTGGCGGCGCTGCGGCCTTTCTGCGACTGAATGGAGGTGCCGGCGGGCACGATGCCGTTGCTATAGGTCCATTCGTATACCTTCTTCTGCCGCTTTTGGGCGATCCCGACTACCACGTTCTGAACGCGCATCTCCTCGCTGGAGATGATATAGAGAATCGGGTAGCGCGCGCGGATGAGCGTCTCAAGTTCGTTGTGAAAGTTCATGGCCGGATGATGCGTGACTGGCCGCGTCGGAGCAATGCGAAGGTGGTTTGCGTGACATCCGCCTTCACTTCGGTCCGGCAGGACGAGCGCGAGGCAATTTGTTCGCAATCAGGATTCAATTCAGCCAAAAGTTCGGCGAATGGCTGGGTCAGGTTGTGGACCAAGATCCGGCCGTCCGGCAGAATTAAAAGCTCGCTCACCTGGTTTTCGCCGGGTGATTTGAAGCCTTTCTGGGTTGGCCGTTTTTTCATGGAATCAAATTCAAACCGAACTGACGCGCCAGCGCAATCGCCCGGTCGCTTTGCGGCGTCGAAACCGTCCGTCGCAATTCGGCATGCCGCGCCGCGTGCCACGCCGGCCAGAAGCCGGAGCGCAAATTTACTTTCACGCCCGACAGGTTCGCCGCCAGCCACTCCGCCACCGGACGCCAGCAACACTCCACATGCCCGGGCATCAGCAGATGGCGCACGATGAGCTCGCTGTGGCCGGCGGCCCAGAGCAAATTTTCCTCCACCACGCGAACATAGCCGGGAACTTTCGCGAGCCGTTGTGCACATACATCGTTGCCGAATTTGAAGTCCGCGAGCCACACGTCAAACAGGCCGTCGAGCAGTTCGCGGGCCTGTGCCGACCCGTGCGCGTTGGTTTTCCAAACCAGCTTCGCCGTCTCCGGCAGCAACGACACCAATTCCAGCGCGGCTGGTAAATGAACGGTTGGTTCGCCGCCCAGCACCATGATCGTTCGCGCGCCGTTCTGCAAAGCGGCCCTCGCTTTTGCGGCCACCGCGCCCGCGTCGAAACCCGCGCCCGCGTGCGGATTCCAACTGGAAGCGCCGGTGATGCAAAAGTCACAACGCAAATCGCATCCGCTCAAAGCGACGGCGAAGGTCGGAACCAGTTCCAATTCGTCTGAAACTTCGGTTTGTGCGGAAAAAAAACGCGCTTTCGCCCCGGCATGACACAAGCCGTTTGGACCGGCCAGCCGGTTGACACCGCAATCGTGGGCGCAGAACCGGCAATCGGCCAGCATCGCCCGCGCGATTTGTGCCCGTTCGCGGGCCAGCACGGATCGGGGCGCGGACAGCCGGGTCCGCGGGTTTCCACTTTCAAAAACCCGATCCTCGCGGACATGGTTATCCGTGCTTCGTTCATTCAGCGCGGTTTCAATCATAGTTCCAGCCGATTCATCCGTTCCGAATAAACCACCCGGCTTTTGCGCGCCATGAGCAGCTTCGCGCGCAACCACAGATAAAACAATCCGGCCAGCCCGGCGGAAAGTATGACGACCGCACTGCCCAACCCGGCGGAAAGCCACACGGTTACGAGGCTGATTGCGCCAGCCAACAAGGCCAACTGACGCACGGTCATTTCGCCGAAAGCTCCCAACGGAACCTTTTCGTGCCCGAAAAGACGGCCCCAGGCGGCAAGCAATCCGAAAACGAGCGGTCCCGCACCAGCCGTCGGGGAGGAATCGGAAAACGGTAGAATGACTTTGGCCAGTCCGGCCCCGACAACGGCCACGGCACAATACATCGCCAATTCCGCGCGTGACCAGATGCGTTCCAGCAATCCGCCCAGCAGAATAATCATCAGGCTGTTGAACACAAAATCAAAGACCGCCGCCGGCAGCAACGGATAGGTGGCCACCCGCCAGATCTGGCCCTGCCGGAAATTCGCCCCGCTCAGCGCCAGCCAGCAGTACAGGTTGTAGGTGTGGGTAAATTTGCCGACCAACGCCGCCAGATAAACCGCCGATAAAATGCACAACAGGAGGCGCACTCCCGGCGTGAGCGAGGTCAGAAAACGATGCCAAAGGCGTTTCATGGGGTCACAAACCGAATAAATTTCTCCACCACGAACGCGGCGGCGCGCCCGTCTGGCCAATGGATTTTTGGAGCCGCCGGGCAATGGCCGGCGGCACGGTGGTGTGGGCGGCATCATAGCGCAACATCTCTTCGGCACTGGCAAATTCGCGGGCGGACGGCGATTGCGTTTGTTGCTCGGCGGCGTGTTGCTGTTGTTGCTGTTCCTGGGAAAGTTTGGTCTGGTGTTTCATAGTTCGACTCAGGCGTTTTTTTTGAAGAGAACGGTGAAGGCTTTGCGGGCACGATGCAATTTGCCGCGCACGGCGTCAGGCGACTGTTCGGTCAACGCACCGATTTGTTCGTAACTTAACTGCTCATCCGCCACGAGTAGAAGCAAAAGCCGGTATTCTGCCGGCAACGCGTCAAGGGCCCTTTGAATTTGCTGGCCGAGTTCCTTGATTTCGAGTACGCGCAATGGCGAATCCGTTTCCGCGACGGCGTTTTCCAAAATCGCGTCGTCCGTATTCGGGAAAACATGGCGGTCGTGCCAGGCCTGTTGCCGGTTCCGGCAATGATTGATGGCGATGCGGTAGAGCCACGTGCGCAGGGACGCCTCACCGCGGAATTGTTCCAGTTTGCGGAACGCCTTCAGGAAAACGTCATGCGTGGCGTCCTCGGCCTTTTGCGGGTCACCCAGAAAACGCAGGGCCAGATAATAAATCGAGCGGCTGTGCGTTCGATACGCCTCGGCAAACCCGGGCGGCGCCATGTCCTCAAGCGGCTGTTCCATACGAGCCGGTTCAACGGATGATTGGTCCACAAGCAATTCCACTGCCGATTAGACAACGCTGCCGCGCCGCCGTCACGCAACCCGCACTGCGCCGACCGAGGATCGAAAAGGGAAACCGCCCTACCCTTGGCGCGGTGAGCCGGATTTCAAGCCGAGGTTTTGTTCATAAACGCCGAGTTTCACGCCCGGCGTTTCTTTTTGCCCTTTCAGTTCCAGTTTCAAACGCCCCAACCGCGTGCGCGCCAGTTCTGCCACTGCTGAATCAGGAAACCGCTCGACAATGATTTCCAAAGTCCGGCGCACGGTGTCGTAATCCGCGCCATGGCGAATCTGCAAGTTCGCCAGCAAATTCAGCCAACGCGCCACGCGCCTGGCCGCCTGATTGGGATATTCAATCAATTGCTTCAACTCGCCCGTGGCCAAATCCAATCGCTGGTAATGGTCCGCGTAAAGGATGGCCAGCTTCTCCCGGATTTCCAGGTCGAGCGGATGCTGTTCCAGATGTTTTACATAATCGGCGGCGAGTTTTTTCGGATCGTCGCCGGAGGGAAATAGATGCGCCGAAGATTCGAGCAGGCCCAGATTTTTTACGCCTTCCGGCATGGCCATTGGCTGGCGGTCGCGCGCCGCCAAAAAGATTTTCTCCGCGCCACCCAGATGCGCAATGCGTTGCGCCGCTTGCAGCGACAATTCCGTTTCGGGATACCGCCTGATGACTTTCTCCAACGCGGCTCTCGCCGCTTCCGCGTTCTGCGCCAGCTTGAGATGCCAGTCGGCGAGGTGGTTCATCGCAGCCGCCACCTCCCGGGGCGACGCGGCGGGTGAATCGCAAAAAAGGTTCAGCGTGCTTTCCGCGCCGGGCAGGTCCTTCAGGTCTTCGGCCTGAATGCCGGCCAGCAGCAGCAGCCCTTCAAAGTCGCTGGGAAAACGGTTGAGTTGCTTGCGAACCTCGGCGATCGCCTCAAGCGGCTTGTTCAGTTTCCGTTTAGCCAGGGCGATGGAATAATAGGGTTTGGGTTCCGGCGGTTCGTTGCCGCCGTCAATCTCGCCGGTCAACGGTTGCACGATGGCTTCAATCAGGCTATGCCGCCAGGTGGCGGCCAGAGCGATTCCACAAATCAGCATCAACAGCAGCGCGTGGAGGGCGTCAGACCCGCCTTCCCTGAAACCGGGAACGACCACCCTCACCACGAATCCAACGACGATGGCGGTGAAAACCCATTTAAAAATCAACTTTGCCGGATTTTCGCTCCGTTTGAGCGAACGGATAAAAAGCCAGATGGCAAAACCCAAAATGATTGTGAGCCAAAAAATCTCACCCGCGATTTGCAGAGTCTGGCTCATGGCTGGTAGTGCCAAACTCGTCCTGTTCCACGGCCAGTTCAAGCAATTTCTGTAGCAGTGCTTCGGAAGGACGAGCTATGCGCGGCCCTGATGGCTTCGCGCTTTTTAACGGACTCGTGTAACTTGTCACTCCGGTTTCACCCGTAACGATACGGCTTGGTCATGGCGAACGTGTTCGACAAATGCCGCACTTCGCGCACGTCACCGTCCGCCAGCAGGACCTCGACGATGTCGAACCGGATTTTCACCGGCGGATTTCTCAGCAATCGCAAGTAGTCCAGCGCGCAACGTGAAAGCCGTCGCCGCCGTTCGGCATTGACCGCCGCCGCCGGACGCGTCCAATCCTCCGACGAACGGGTTTTGACCTCGACGAACACGAGGCAGTCGTCGTCGCGAAAAATCAAATCAATCTCGCCGCGCGCCGAACGGAAATTGGCCGTAAGAAATTTCAACCCTTGGCGCCGCAAATAATTTTTGGCCGCCCGCTCGCCCAGCTTGCCCCACCGCAAATGCTCCGGCTGGTCCGCGCCAGCGAATCGCGCCTTCAATTTTTCCAAAAGGGTCATTTAATCCGTACCGGTCTAATCGCGTTCGCTCTCATTCTCGTCCTCGTTCTCCTCCTCGTCCTCGATTTGCGCTTTCGATTACGAGGACGAGGACGACGACGAAAAGGAATCCGATTCGCGTTAAAAAAATCCCCGCTCCTTTGCCTTCAACGGCGTGAAACTGCGGCGATGAATCGGGCAAGGACCGTGCGCCGCCAGCGCGGCGAGATGCCGCGCGGTGCCGTAGCCCTTGTGCGCAGCGAACCCGTAAACCGGCCACTGCCGGTCGAATTCGAGCATCAACCGGTCGCGCGTGACCTTGGCCAGCACGCTCGCCGCGGCGATGGAATAACTCCGCGCATCACCCTTCACTATCGCCGTTTGCGGGACGCGCAAGGTTTTTACCGGACGCCCGTCCACCAGCGCGTGTTCCGGGTTCAATTCCGCCAGCGCGTTATTCATCGCCCGGTGGGTTGCCTGCAAAATGTTCACGGCATCAATCTGGGCCGCGTCCATTTGCGCGACGGCAAATTGCACTTCGGCGCAGGTGGTGAGAAAAGCAAAAAAAATTTCGCGCTGCAGCCGGGTGAGTTGCTTGGAATCGTTCAAGCCTTCGAGTTCGCCCGGCAAACCGGATTTCGCCCACTTCGCCGGTAGAATGGCCGCCGCCGCCACGACCGGGCCCGCAAGCGGGCCGCGCCCGGCTTCATCCACACCGGCGACGCGCGTCGCGCCGCGATTCCACAGCACGCGCTCAAATGCGAAGCGGTCGTCAAATTTGGCGCTCATTTCTTCGTTCCGAGCCTATAGCGTTTTGTGGCATTGTCAGCCTCGATTTTTCGCGGACGAGAACGAGTGTTGGACTATTTCGTTCTGCAGTGCCATAGGTGCGGTATATTTGTAGAAAACCGCAGGCAAAAAACCAGCTCCGTCAGGAGAGCCAAACAACCGGGGCTGTTATTTGTGCCAATGAAGTGTTGCTCCCTTGGCAGCGACATCGGGGAATATGCCGCGCCTGCGCGCTACACAACTCGATTTGTTCCTCACGCGAGAAAAATCCGTGTTCATCCACGTATAGCGGCATGGCCGCCACGCGGCTTTACGCCGTGTTTACCTGTGGGTAAATTATCTCCATGAAAATCGAATCCCTGCATGTCGGCTTGCACGTGCGCCATCCGCAATACGGCACCGGCATGGTCAAAACAATTTCCGAAACCACGGCGAACATTCAATTTGACGACGGCACTAAGCGCACCATTGACCCGGATGCCGCCGGCCTTGAACCCGCCGAACCGCAGACAGCAGTGAGCGGTTTGAACGTTCCGCTCAAACAATTCATTGAGCAGACGCTGGACGCCGCCGTGGTCAAGCTCGGTCTGGAAAAGCCGGATGCCGTGATTGAGAAGCTCGGCATCCGCTGGCATGGCGGCAAACTGGTCATGCATCCCGCCGACCCGGCGCTGCAAACCAAGGAAGTCCCGCTGGAAACCTTTTTCCACAAGATCGTGATGGTGCGGAACAACTTGCGCGTGCTGGAACAGAAAATCAACGCACACGCGAAGTTGACCGATGGCGAAAAGGTGGAGATGCAGCAATACATCACGCGCAGCCAAGGCTCACTGACCACGTTCAACGTGCTGTTCAAGGAGAAGGAAGATCAATTCTGATTGCGGCGCCAAGTATGTCTCCCAAAAGGGGCTGTGGTGAAACGTCAAGTTGCTGAGTCATCTTCAAGCGCAATTTGCAGCGACCTTTACGCTTCAATGCAGTAAAACGTTTGC
>Ga0187866_1001334_pt1 | contig 23907 bp, 16 predicted proteins | sample June2016WEW_11_1_3_FD_133013 | JGI IMG/M metagenome (GOLD analysis project Ga0187866, IMG submission 133013) | Peatland microbial communities from SPRUCE experiment site at the Marcell Experimental Forest, Minnesota, USA - June2016WEW_11_150 | ecosystem: Environmental > Terrestrial > Soil >...
CAGGGCAGCGTCGGCGGCGTGGCCCGGGTTGAAGCTGCCGCCGGCCACAGCGTGGCGGAAGAGATTGCCTTCGCGGATTTTGGAGTCGAGCCAGCCACCGGCAGCCAGCGCGACATAGCGTTGCAGGTCCCTGGGCGCGTCCGGGAGCGGGGGCAGGCCGCGCAGGGCAACGTATTGCTCGACTGCGGGGACGACGCTCTTTGCGAGTCCGCCCAGGAGCGTGGCGCGCAGAACCAGGGGCTGGTTGGCCGGGAGCCGTTCGGCCAGCCGTGGCAGCAGGCTGCCTTCCTGGCGGTTCTTCCCATCGGAGCCGGGAAAGAGCAGGCCCATGACATGCCCGCCCGAGCCGAAGAGGCGGTCGGGCGAATCGAACAGGGCGCTGAGCCAGGGCTGCGGTTCCCAGGTCAAGGCGACGTAACGCTGGCCGCTTTGAACGGCCATGAGCGGGAAGGTGATTTTGAGGCTGTCCGGCACCTGCCGTTTGGAGGCGGGGCCAAGGAGGTCGGCCTCGGAACTGCTCGGCTCGTTATCCAGGTATTCCAAGCCGGCGAAGAGGGCCTGGCCTTTGGTTGGCCCAAAAGTCCCGGCGCCGGGGAAGAGGGCGAAAAGCGGCAGGAAAGCGAGCAAACGGTCGTGATTCACTTTAATGGTGCCGGTGAGGTCGAGTGCGCCGGGGATGGAGCCGGGCTTGAATTGCTGCTCGAATTCCCAGCGACCGCCCTCGGGGTCATCGGCGGCGAGCGTGACGACCAGCACGTCCTCGCGCTGGCGAACCAGGACCTGCTTGTGCGCGGCATTGGCCAGGTCAAACCACCGGACTTCGCCGCCACTGAGATAGCCGATCATGGGCCGGTCCAGGCCAAGGGCCATCGGCTGGCCGGCGACGCGGAGGACAAAGGCGCCGAAGGCCTCCGGCGCGTGGAGCAGTTCCAGGTCGCCTGAGCGGACGGAACGGGCGCCGGGCGGGAGCCGGGGCGCAGTGGGCTTGGACCATTGGGGAAGGGCTGCGCCGGCGGGCAGCGGCGTGCCCTCGGCCGCGGTGGCTGGGGCGGCGGCGCGGACAACGGAGGCAGGCAGGAGCGCAACCAGAGAGGCGGCCCCGCAGAGAAGCAGATGGCCGACCGCTTCATAGGGCGGGATGTTTCTCACGAATTTTGGACGCGACGGAGGAAGCGGTATTCACGCGGTTCGAGGCGTTAGGCTTGGGGCAAACCAGTTGGGAGAAGTTGGGCTCCCGCAGGAGCGCGAATTCACTTGCAGGCAAGAGCCAGCCCACCTTCCGAGATTGCTGCAGTCGTTCATTTCTACTTGTGTTAAAGAACAACAATTGCTAAATCGAATGCATTATTCGGTCAACTGAGGATTTGGTTTGATGGGAAGAATGGACGCTTGAGAGCATGGCATCCGCATTCAAGAATCAGAGATATTCAACATATTTGGCGGGCGAAACATCCGGCCAGCAACCCGCGCGGGTTTCCCGGCTGATCATCGGCGTGCTCGAAGGGACGGGTGTCGGCCCGGCGGTCATCGCCTCGGCGCTACAGGTTTTGAAATCCGTCGAGCAGGTCTTGAATTTGAAATTCGAGGTTCGTTTCGGCGGGTTGATCGGGGAGGACGCCGTCAAGGAATATGGCCAGTGGCTGCCCGAGCACACGATGGAATTTTGCGCCGACATTTTCCAGCTTGGCGGCGCCATCCTGAATGGTCCGGGCGGCGGACGTTACGTTTACGATCTGCGCCGGCGTCTTGATTTGTTCTGCAAATTTGTCCTCGTTCAGCCGCCGCCGGAACTCGCGCGCGTGGCAAGGATTCTGCCACAGTTCTTGAAGGACGTGGACATGCTCATCGTCCGCGACAACATCGGGGGCGTTTACCAAGGCCAGTGGGGCGACCGCGCCACCGACAAGGGCCGCGTTGCCGAGCACTCGTTCAGTTACAGCGAACCAGAAGTCCACCGTCTCGTTGAAATCGCCGCGCGCGCGTCCGCGCACCGCAAAGGAAATCTATACATCATCGTCAAGGACGGCGGCGTGCCGACCGTGACCGCGCTCTGGCGGGACGTGGGCTGCGCCGTCGCAAAACGTCACGGCCTGGAGGCGAAGTTCATGAATGTCGACCTCGCCGCCTACGAATTGATCCAGAACCCGGCGCGCTTCGACGTGATCGTGGCGCCAAATCTTTTCGGTGACATTATTGCGGACATTTGTGGCGTTTTAGTTTCGTCGCGCGGCGTGACGTTCTCCGGCAATTTCGATCCGCACGGCCACGGCGTTTATCAGACCAACCACGGCTGCGCGCACGATCTCGCTGGCACGGACATTGCCAATCCCGCCGGGCAAATCCTTTCGCTCGCCATGCTGCTGCGCGAAAGTTTCGGACTGGACGAAGCCGCCACGCTCGTCGAAAAATCCCTCGCCGAAACCTGGCGCGCGGGCTGGCGCACCGCCGACATCGCCGAACCGGGCTGCCAGATTCTCGGCACGAAAGCCATGGCGGAAAAAGTCGCCGCGCAAGTCTTCCGTTCAGCCGAGACCGCGCCAGCCGCATGAAACCCGCGCTGCTGCTAGTGGATTTGCAGGGCGATTTTTTGGATTCAACCGGCCTGCAACCCGCGCGCGAAAACTTGATCTTGCAGACCGCCGCGCTGCTGCAAGGCTGCCGCCGCAAAAACATTCCTGTCATCCACATCTGGACAACCGTTCGCCGCGACGACGACCGGCGGCTGCCGCACTGGAAAAGAAATAATCGCTGGCACTGCCTCGCCGGAAGCGACGGACACAAAACACCCGCGCCGCTGCAACCGCTTGAAAATGAAACCGTCATCAACAAAAGTGGCTTCAACGGATTTGCCGGCGGCGAACTGGACGCGGCGCTAAACAAAATAAATTGCGACACGCTCGTCATCGCCGGTTTGCACCTGCACACCTGCATCCGCGCCGCCGCTGCGGAAGGCCTGGAACGCGGTCTGCACATTTTCATTCCTGACGATGCCGTTGCCAGCAACGACCCGGTTTATGCCGCCGCCACGCGCCGCTGGCTGGCTGAACGCGGCGTCGAATTTGTTTCCGCAAACGAAATCCTGTCCCGACTGGACGGCAACGCGCCGTCAGAATTGATCCATCGCTCGCCGCGAGAAACTAAAAGCATCCTGTTTGAAATTCCAGTCGCCGGCGCGGATGAAATTGCTGCGGCAACTTTGTGCGCACAAAAGGCGTGGGAAATCTGGCGGCGGACAAATGTAAGTTCGCGTTGCCAAATTCTGGAAAAAGTCGCCGGGCGATTGGAAGCTGCCGCGCCGGATTTGGCGCGGCAAATGGCTGTTGAGATCGGGAAGCCTGTTTCGCATGGACTCGAAGAAGTCCGCCGCGCGGCGGGAAACATTCGTGACGTGATTCGCCGCGCCTCCGCATTTGAATTTCAAAAGCGCGAGCCTGCGGGAGTTGTCCGTCATCGACCGCTCGGCGTCGTCGCGCTGATTTCGCCGTGGAATAATCCGGTCGCGATTCCCATTGGCAAAATTGCGGCGGCGCTGATTTACGGAAACACAGTCGTCTGGAAACCTGCGCCCGCCGCCACAAAAATCTCGGAAGTCATTTTTAAACTGCAGTGGGAGGCCGGCGTTCCAGGCGATGCGGTTCGAGTTTTGACCGGCGACCATACGACGGCGCAGAAACTGGCGGCGGACGAAAATGTCAACGCCGTCACCATCACCGGTTCGGCGCGGGCTGGCTTTGCGATTCAGGAAATTTGCGCGCGACGCTTCCTGCCGTTGCAGGCGGAATTAAGCGGCAACAACGCGGCGATTGTCTGGGACGACGCGGACTTGCCGCAGGCGGCCGCGCAAATCGCGTGGGGCGCTTTCGGTTTTGCCGGCCAGCGCTGCACCGCGAATCGCCGCGCGATTGTGAGCGAGGCAAGATATGAAACTTTTCTGTGCGAACTGAAAATCGCCGCCGAAAAACTGAATTGGGGCGATCCGCTGGAAACATCCACGGACATCGGCCCGGTGATTCATGCGGGCAAACGCGAGGAGCAAACGGCGTTGATTCAAGCGGCGCAAAATTCCGGCGCGGCGCAGAGGATTGAATTTCTTTCTGAATCGCGCGCAAAAGAATCGTGGGTGAAGGCTGGTGCTTACGCGCAGCCGGTGATTGTCATCTGCGACAATCCGAGTCATCCGCTCGTGCAGGAGGAAACGATGAGTCCGTTGCTGGTCGTGCAGTGCGCCGATAATTTTGCGCAGGCGTTGAAATTGTGCAATGGCGTCCGTCACGGACTGGTGGCGGCCTTGTTCAGTGATTCAACTGAACTTCAGGAACAGTTTCTGGCGGAGGCCCAGGCGGGAATGTTGAAACTCAACACCGCGACCGCCGGCGTGGATGCGTCGCTGCCGTTTGGTGGCTGGAAAATGTCCGGGCTTGGCCCGCCGGAACACGGCGAGGGCGACCGGCTTTTTTACACGCGGATGCAGGCGGTTTATGGCGCGGAAAAACTGCTGTCGAGTTAAAGGCGAATGCAAGCCGACGCAAATTCCATTTGCGGGCGCTTCGCGGAAAGCGCCGCGCGCCACGCCGCGCGGATTGCCGTCAGCGCGCCCGCAGGACAATGGACCTATGCGGAACTCGACCGCCGCTCCAATTCTGTCGCGGCGGACATTTTGAAGCGGGTTGGTGAAACTTCAGAGCCGGTTGCGCTGCTCATGGAGCACGACGCGCCCTTGATCGCCGCCGTCCTTGGCGCGCTCAAGGCGAATAAAATTTATCTCGCGCTCGACCCCGGCCACCCGGCACAACAACTGGCCGCGATGCTGGCCAGTTCCGGCGCGAGATTGTTGCTGGCCGATAAATCCAATTTGGCTCTGGCAAATTCGTTTGCATCGGAACGATTGCAGGTTTTGCGAGCTGCCGAGAATTTTTCCGCGGATTTTCCGCGCGAGGCTTTTCCCGAAATTTCCGCCGATGCGGGCGCGTGGCTGATGTTCACCTCCGGCTCGACCAGCGCGCCAAAGGGCGTGTGGCAAAATCACCGGGGCATCGTGCAGGAGGAGGAGATTTACGCGGAACTGATTGGCCTGGCGCCGGAAGACCGTGTTTCGCTGCTGGCTTCCTGCGGCCTGGCGGCTTCGGGCGCGACGCTTTTCGCCACGCTGCTCAACGGAGCGACGCTCTGCCTGTTTCACGTGCGCTCGCAGGGCGTCGAGCGGCTCGCAGACTGGCTGCCGCGCGAACGCATCACGATTTTCCATTCCGTGCCGACAATTTTCCGTCATCTGGCGCGCGCGGCCGACGGGAGAAATTCCTTTGAAACCGTGCGCCTCATCCGGCTCGGCGGCGAACCGGTTTTGCGCGCCGATGTGGAAATTTTCCGGCGGCAGTGCCCGGACAACTGCCGCTTGGTGCAATCGTTGAGTTCCACCGAAACGGGGATCATCAGCACCTTCACGATGGACAAGCAGACCGTGCTGCAAAATCCGCGCGTGCCGGCGGGACGCGCGGTTCGCGGCGTGGAAGTTTTTCTGGTGGACGAAAACAATCAGCCGGTGAAACACGGCGGCGAAGGAAAGATCGCCGTCCGCAGCGCGCGTTTGCGGCAGGGCTACTGGCGGCAGCCCGAACAGACGGCGGAAAAATTTCTGGCCGACGGGCGCGATCCAAGTTTTCGGGTTTTCATCTCGAACGACCTCGGAAGATTTTTGCCCGAGGGTTTGCTCGAACATCTGGGACGCGCGGACCAGCTCGTGAAAATCCGCGGCCAGCGCGTGGACTTGGGCGAGGTTGAAGCCGCCTTGCTGGCGACGGAACTGGCGAAGGAAGCTGTCGTGTCTGCGCGTCAATATGAGTCGGGCGAAAAACGCCTGATGGCTTACATTGTTCCGCGCGCGGGCGCGGAGGTGTCGCCGCAAAATTTCCGGCGCGAACTGCGCAGGCAATTGCCGGAGCACATGATCCCCAATGATTTTGTGGTGCTGGAAGAACTGCCGCAGACAGCGGCTGGAAAGATTGACCGACGCGCCCTGCCATTGCCGCCGAGGCCTGAAAACAAAAATGGTTTGAGCCGCGGCCAAAGACCGCGTGACGTGGTTGACACGCGGCTGGCGCGAATCTGGGAATCGGCCTTGAACATTTCACCGATCAGCCGCAAGGACGATTTTTTTGAACTGGGCGGAACGTCTTTGCAATCGGTGGAAGTGCTGCTGCAGATTGAGGAGTTGTTTGGCGTTTCCCTGCCACCTTCGACTTTGGCGGAACACAGCACCATTGAAAAACTGGCTGCGTTGCTGGTGGATCACGCGGTCATTCCGTCGCCGAGCCCGCTGGTAACGCTGCGCGCTGGCGCTGGCGAACGTCCGCTGTTTCTCATCCACAGCGGACAGGGCGACGTCGCGTCGTATGGTTTGCTGGCGCGGCGATTGACGGGTCGTCCAATTTACGGCCTGCAATCCATCGCGCTTCAGGGCGAAAGCTGGCCGTTAATGAGTGTGCCCGCAATGGCGCGGCGTTATCTGCCGGAAATTCTCGCCAAAGATGCCACCGGGCCTTACCTGCTCGCGGGAACCTGCATGGGCGGACTGGTGGCGTTTGAACTGGCGCAAATGCTGGTGCAGCAGGGGAAAACAGTCGCCCTGCTCGGCCTGCTGGATTCGCATTTTCCCAGGCCGAGTCCGAAGCATCAAAAATGGCGGAAACGGCTTTACGTTTCCCTGCGCACACCGGTGCATGAAGCCTGGGGGATGTTGCGCTGGAAAATCATCCGCGCGCTCGGCCTTGGCCGGAACAGCCGCCTGCTGCGGGCATATCGGCGCTTTGTGGCGCGCATGAACAGTCGCGCCAGCCGGTCATACCGTCCGGGTTTTTATCCCGGCGAAATTACCCTGTTCATCACCGTCGGCACGAAATTTACGCACGAAGACCCGCGCCTGATGATGCGATCCCTGGCGAAAACAGCCCGGGTCATCAGCATCTCCGGAAACCGCGCCGGGCTTTTTGCAAAGCCCGCCGTGGACGAGCTGGCCCAGCAATTACAAAGCGCGATGGAAAATGTCGAAGGAAAAAAACAGCTCTGATACGCTGAAACAACTTATTTCCGCGGAAGTTTTCAAGGGCTCCGCAGCCGGCACGGCGTTGATTTCGAATGAGTTGACAAAGCATTCTCAACACCTGAATCCGGCCTGAATCTCGCGTGTTTCGGCAAGAAATGGCTAAGAATGGAGGATTTACCTCAAGTTCTTGCAGCAAAATGCCCATTACGAAGCTGGGAAAAGGGAGAGCTGCCGGCCCGGGGGGCGGCGGAAGGCGGCTACCGAAAGCGCCGGCGAGCTGCCGCCGAGGCCCGCCTTGCGGCGGGCCACGTCGAAGAGGGCGTCGATTTGGTCCGCAAAAATCCCCTCCCCGCGCTCCACGCGTTCGTTGGCACGAAGTACGGGACACAGAGCGGATACAAATCTCTTGACCAGCCTCCCTGGTTGGTTCAGCCTTGGCCCCGAGGTCTTGTTATGGCTGAGCAACCAACGCGGGCCCCTATTGGCCAGGGGACATTATCACCCAGCCGGCACTCTATGCTCCGGCCCCGTCCCCCGTCCAACCCCGGCACGCTCCCGTTGAACAGATCCTCCGCCCCCATCCCGCTCGAACGGATCCAGCGTGCCATTCTCCTTATTCGCGGCGAAAGGGTCCTGCTGGATGCTGACCTGGCGCTCCTCTACGGCGTCAGCACCGGAAATCTCAATAAAGCCGTCAAGCGTAACCTCGACCGGTTTCCTCCCGACTTCATGTTCCAGCTCAGCTCCGAGGAAGCGGAGAACTTGAGATTCCAAACTGGAATCTCAAATTCGGACTACGGCGGGCGCCGCTACCTGCCCTACGCCTTTACCGAGCAGGGTGTCGCTATGCTTTCCAGCGTACTGCGTAGCCAACGCGCCGCCCAGGTGAACGTCGCCATCATGCGCGCCTTCGTCCAATTGCGCCAAGCCCTCGCCGGGCACGCTGAACTGGCCCGAAAACTCGCCGAATTGGAGCGGCGTCTCGAAGGCCATGACCAAGCCATCAAGTCTCTCTTCGACGCCATCCGCGAACTCATGACTCCGCCAGCCAAACCCGGCCGCGAAATCGGTTTCCACATCAAGGAAGACAGCGTGCCCTACCGCGTGAGCAGAAAGCGATCATGACCCCCAAATTCCAATACGACGTCTTCCTGAGCCACAGCGCGAAGGACAAGGCGGTTGTGTGCCCGCTGGCGGAGCGGTTGCGCCAGGACGGGCTGAAGGTGTGGTTCGATGAATGGGTGCTCAAGCCCGGCGACAGCATCCCAGCCAAAATCGAGGAAGGGCTGGAGCATTCGCGCGTGCTGGTGCTCTGCATGTCGGCCAATGCGTTCGGCTCGGACTGGGCGCAGTTGGAAAGCCACACGTTCCGGTTTCGCGATCCGCTGAACAAAGAGCGCCGCTTCATTCCCCTGCGGCTCGACGACGCCCGCATCAAAGGTTCCCTGGCGCAATTCCTTTACATCAACTGGCTCCCGGCGGACCGTGAGCAGGAGTATGCGAAGCTGCTCGAGGCCTGTTGGCCATTTTCAGAGAAGCCAACGCAACCACAGGACTTGGAAAGCGTGACGAAAGGCGAAGGCCGAATAGTCTTCGCGCATCACGACAGTATTTATACCGTTGCCATCACTTCAGACGGACGATGGATCATTGCCGACACCGTCAAGTCGAGGTTGAAGAAAATCAGATTGGACTCGGGTCAGGGATCCTTGCCAAGTCGAGACGTGGGGCGCCAAGCCGAGAGCGCCCCATTAGTGAGGGGGCTTGAAGTGACGCCCGACGGGGAGCATGTCATCAGCAGTTCAAGCTCGCCAGCGGTTCAGGTCTGGCGACTTCGAGACATGAAAAGGGTTCGCGTCTTCCGATTTCCGCGACGACCGGCATGTTGCGTTGGGGTTTCTCCGGATGGTACAAAGGTTGTAGCGGGCTGTTATGATGGGACTGTCGGCGTGTGGGACTTCAACACTGGCGAACAGACCTGCGTGGTCAACGCGCACAGGCTGTCAGTCAAGGCCATCGTTGTGTCTCCTGATGGCCGCTCAATGGTTTCAGCATCGGAGGATAATACAATTGCTATCTGGAATATCGTCACGGGAGAGGAAAGAGCAGTGCTGGAAGGTCACTCTGGCGGTGTCATCGCGCTTGCACTAACCCACGACGGGGCGACGCTTATTTCAGGCTCGCACGATAAGACTATCCGCGTATGGGATATGGCGAACATGCGATGCTCCGCAAAGCTGGAAGGCCACACGCACCGTATTTTCTCGCTCGCGGTGACTGCCGATGACGCGATTATTGTCTCCGGTTCATCTGACAAGACAATTCGAACATGGGATTTGAGATCCAAATTCTGTTTCCGCATATTGCGCGGCCATTCCAAGTCTATTCGCTCCGTGCGTGTCACGCCGGATGACCGCTGGATCGTGTCCGGCTCCGTTGATGGAACAGTCAGAGTCTGGCCCATGCCACTTGAAGAGTTTCAACGCACGAAGAGTTTCAAGCCCCGCACCTGCGGCCCAGTTGTGCATGTCGACACGGAAGGTGCAGGAGCAACACTGGCCTTGAAGCAAGTCGAAAGGGACATTTTGCCGCCGGACCAAGTCCAGTACACGAACGCCAAAATCCTTCTCGTCGGCGAGAGCGGCGTGGGCAAGACGGGGCTTGCCAAGTACCTCGCCCACGGCATCAAGGTTGAGGACGACAAACCGCTTTCCTCTACCGACGGTGCCTGGGCGACCCACTGGCCGCTGCGACACGAAAAGAAGAAAGCCGGCGTGGAGCGCGAAATCTGGCTGTGGGATTTTGCGGGGCAGGTGGATTATCGCCTGGTGCATCAGCTCTTCATGGATGAGACGGCGGCGGCGGTGCTGGTTTTCAATCCGCAGAACGAGAATCCTTTTGAGGGGCTTGGTCATTGGGACCGCGACCTCCAGAAGGCGGCGCCGAAGCCGTTTGCCAAGCTGCTCGCCGCGGCGCGCATTGATCGCGGTGGCCTCGTTGTCAGCGCCGCTAGCATGGAGAAGTTCATGGCCGAACGCGGCTTCCTCGGTCCGCTGCATGAGACGAGCGCCAAGACCGGAAAAGGATGCGACCGACTGCGCGAAGCCATCGTGCAAGCCATCGATTGGAAGAGCATCCCGGAGACGACTTCGCCCGCGCTCTACCACCGGATGAAGCAGGAAATCCTCAGCCTGCGCGACAGCGGCCTGGTCCTGATCCGCCTGGCCGAATTGAAGCAGCGGATCGAGATGACGCTACGCGGCGAGAACTTCGAGCTGGCGGAGCTGGAGGCGGTGGTGGGCCTGCTGGCCGGGCCTGGAATGATCAAGCGGCTGGACTTTGGCGGCTTCATCCTGCTGCGGCCAGAGGTGCTCAGCCGCTACGCCGCCGCCGTGGTGCGGAAGGTGCGGAGACATCCGCAGGAGTTGGGTTGCATCCGCGAGGATGAATTGCTGGCCGGGGATTTGGATTACCAGGATTTCAAGCGCCTGCCGCGCGATGACGAGGCGGTGGTCTTGCGCACCTTGCTGGATACCTTCATCAGCCGGGCGTGGTGTCTGCGTCAGCCGTGCGACGGCTCGGCGATGCTGACCTTTCCGAGTTACTTCCGCCGCGAGCGGAAGGAGCAGCCGAGTCACCCCAGCGTGCTGGTGACGTATCGCTTCGACGGCCCGGCGGACGACCTCTACGCGACGCTGGTGGTGCGGCTGCACCACACGGTGGCGTTTCAGAGCAGGGACCTCTGGAGGTCGGCAGCAGATTTCAAGACGCAGACCGGGACGAAGTTGGGATTCACGCTGACGCGGGAGAGCGAGGGCACTTCCCTTCTGGAGGTCTATTTCGAACCCGACGTGGACGGGAACTCCCGTGTGCTGTTTCTGCGTTACGTGCATGATCACCTCATGCAGCACGCGCAAAACGTGGTGCGGCTGAGGCGCTATTTCTGCCCGGACAAGAAATGCGATGCTTTCGGGCAGGCCTTTAGCGACCAGGCGAAGATCGCCAAGGCACTGGCTCCGGCCGGAAAAGGGAGGGTGTTCTGTCCGGATTGCGGCAAACCGATCCTCTTGCGCGATGTGATCGAGGAGAAGTTCGATTCGCCGGCGGTGAAGGAGCAGGTCCGCGGGATGGTAGTCGAGGCACAGGTGGTGATCGATAATGAGAGCTGCGAATTGATTCTCGTCGGGCATGCCTTCTCCATTGTTGCCGAGGCCGGCCAAATCTATCGCGGCTACACGAATAGCGACCACGGGATTGATGGCGAGATCGAGTTCAAGGATGACCAGGGCCGTGCTTCCGGGAAGCGTCTCTATGTGCAGCTCAAGTCCGGCGACTCCTATCTCAAGAGACGCCGGGGCGATGGTGCGGAGGTCTTTCAGATCAAAAACCCACGCTGGGCCGATTACTGGCAGCAGCAGGCTTATGCCGTCATGCTCGTCGTCCGCACGTCGGATGGCGAGATCCGCTGGATGGACGTGAGCGCCTGCCTGAAGCGCGAAAGCCCCAGCGGGAAAACCGTGACGCAAATCGTTTTCCAGGGCGAACGCTTTGACGTGGCCAGCGTGCGGCGGTGGCGAGAGCGAGTGCTGCGTGCAACCGGAAAGGGCCCCTAAGTCAACATTTCAGCAGCGACTGCCGTAGGCATGCGGCGTTCCGACTGTCCCAACCCGGGTCGCCCCGATCTAAAACCCCAGGCGCAATTGCGGCCCAGCAGGGCGGCGGAAGGCGGCCACCGAAAGCGCGGGCGAGCTGCCGCCGAGGCCCGCCTTGCGGCGGGCCACGTCGAAGAGGGCGTCGATTTGGTCCGCAAAAATCCCCTCGCCGCGCATGCGCAGGCCGAATGCGGACTGGTTGAGCTTGCCGCCGCGCAGGGCGCGGATACGGCCGAGGACCTTGTCCTTTTTGTCCGGCAGGTGATGGGCGAGCCATTGCTCGAAGAGCGGGGCCACTGCGTGCGGCAGGCGCAAGTTGGTGTGGCCGGCGAATTTCGCGCCCGCCTCCGCCGCCGCCGCCAGGACGGCCGGAATTTCGTGGTCGGTCAGACCCGGGATGACCGGCGACACGATCACGCCGGCGGGGATGCCGGCCTGGGCAAGGCGGCGGAGGGCCGCCAGGCGGGCGCGGGGCGGGGAGGTCCGGGGCTCGAGGAGCTTTCTGAGTTCGGAATCGAGGGTGGTGAGAGAGATGAATACGGCCGCCGCCTGGCGCTCTGCCAACTGGGAGAGCAAATCGAGGTCGCGCAGGAGGAGGTCATTCTTCGTGCAGACGGTTACGGGGTTGCGGAACTCGGCCAGGACTTCCAGGCAGCGGCGGGTCAGCTTGAGGCGCCGCTCGACGGGCTGGTAGGGATCGGTGACGCCGCTCAGAGCGATGGGCTGGGGCATCCACCGGGGCGAGGAGAGCTCGGCGCGCAGGAGGTTGGGCGCGTTTTCTTTGACCATGATCTTGGTTTCGAAATCGAGTCCGGCCGAGAATCCGAGGTATTCGTGCGTCGGCCGGGCGTAGCAATAGGCGCAACCGTGCTCGCAGCCGCGGTAGGGGTTGAGGCTCGCGCTGAAGGGAATATCCGGGCTGTCGTTATAGGCGATGATGGTCTGCGAGAGGTCGCGGTAAAATTGGGTCCTGGGCGCCGGGTCTTGTTCCGGGTCCCAATCGGCATCCCGCTCGAGGGAAATGCGTTCAAACCGGTTGGGCGGGTTGCTGGCGGCACCCCGGCCACGCGGCAATGATGGTCTGCCAGTCACAGCTTATTCCAATGAGCGTTCAAGATAAGACTAAGGCGCGCCGGATTTTGGCCCGCTGGCGAGGCGCGAGCGAGGCGCATATCCGCAGCGATCTGCAACGAGCGAGCAACGAAGCCAGCGGGCCAAAGGACAAGCGAATTAGTCTCATCTTGAACGCGATTTGGAATTATACTGCGCACGGTCACAAATTGCGGTCATGAGTCGAGAGGACATTGCCCGACCTGGATGTCGGCGCCGAACAGGTCGCGGATTTGCCGTTGGAACCAGCGGAAGGATGGGCGGCGCTTGGAATAAAAGAGGTGGCTGGCCCGGCTGCGGTGATAATCGGAGGAACCGAACCTGGGAATGGGGATGCGAAACTGAGGCGCCGCTTCCAGGAGTTGCGCCCAATGCTGCTCCAGCCTCCGGTGGGCGGTCGCGTACCAGACCTCAAGCGGCGTGGCCGCCTGGAGCAAATAATCGATGTGCCAGTGCGGGGCGGCGGTTGATTCGAGGTGATGGCCAATCCGGGCGCGAAGGCCGCCTGCCCCGAGGGCGCTGCCGACGTAGGCATAAAAGCCGGGGAGCAGGTCGAAGGCGCCGAGTTGTCCGACCTCCAAACGTTTCATGTTCGGCACCGAGGCGAGCAAGATGTAGGTCCCTTTGGCTTCCGGCAGGTCCATAATGGCTCAGGACGAGGGCTTTGATGGTCGATATCGGCTATCGGCTATCGGCTATTGGGGTCCATAATGGCTCAGAATGCGGGCCTTGATGGTCGCACTAATGAATTGCAGCGAGGGCGGCGGCCGCGTCCGCGCGCGGCAGCCAAAGGGCAACAACGGAACGCGCGGGGCGCGATTGCAAGCGGGACGCTCCTTCGGTGGCGGCTCGGCCGCGCCGAGCCATGCCCACGTCCGGCCTTGGCCTCAAGCATCCTGCGGCTCCGGCGCATCTTCGCCTTCCGGCTCTTGGGCCGGCTCCGGCTCGGCCTCTTTTTCCTCCGCCGGTTCCGGGGCTTGGCTCAGCTTCATGGCGCCGGCAAACAGGCCGGTAAACAGGCCCCCGCTGACGAGTGTCCGGAAGAAGAATTCGAGGGTAGTGGGATAGCCGTTGGTGCCTTTGGTGAGGGCAATAATCCAGCCCGCCAGGTCTTTGCTGTAGAGCGGGTTGGCCAGCCAGGCGGCGGTGTTCGTAATCAGGTAAAAGAGAACGGCGCCGAGGATTCCGCCCGACAGCAGGCGCAGGAACGAAGAGCGGGGAGTGAACCGCGTGCCGAACCAGATGATGAGGGCGAAGGCGGCGTAATTGACCAACTGGACCGGCTTGAAGGCGTTGATGTGCAGCGCCAACAAGTAATAGAGGTTCAGGGCGATGTCGGTGAACACGAGCGTCCCCAAGGGCAGCCACCATTTGGCCGTGCGCGGGAAGAAGGCGCCGGCGCAAAAGGCCAGCCCGTAAAAGGCGCTGAAATTCGGCGGGAACAACCCGGGCCAGCGCGAGAGCGCCGCCACCGCCATGAACACATACGGCAGCCACTTGCTCGACTTCTCACTCACCCCGCCAGCATACCCCTGCCCCTGAGAATGACAAGGGGATTGGTTGCATTGGTTGCATTGGTCGCATTGGTCGCATTGGTTGCACGGTTGCGGAGGTTGCCTGCATTGCCTGCATTGGCGCTTTTGTTCAATTAACCAAGGCGTTTTAAGGCTCAAACCAGCCAACCAGGCAACCCCCTTCATGGTTGGGCGTGGCTGAGGGCGTAGGCGCGGGTCGTGGTATAGTACTTGGCGAGCATGTTGGGCACTTCCCAGGCGGGCATCTGCCCTGCCGCCAGGAAACGCAGGTAGCGCTCGGCCACCTGGGCGAAATGGGTTTCGTGGCCCACGTTGTGTTTCTCGGGCACCACGATCTCCCAGTCCTGGCCGGCGGGTTTGAGGTCCAGACCGGGCCAGGTGGCAGTGAGTTTGGTGACGGCGGCGCGCAGCGTGCGCTCGAAGGCAGCGGCCGGGGCGTCGCCCTTGTTCTCGACGTAGAGTATGGGGACGTAGTGCTGCTCGGGTCCCTGCTGGATGCGGAGCCAGGCGCGGGTGCCGCGCAGCAGCGAATAATGCGTGTCCATGGCGCCGGGCGGGGCCTCGAACCGCCAAAGCGCCCGCACTTCGGCATAGACGCCGCGCACGGCATAAGCAACTTCGCCATTCTGAAAGACAGACAGGGCGCCGTCCGGGGCAACGTCCGGTTTCAAGAAGTCGGGGAAGTGGTCCAGACCGGTCACGCGCCTGAATTGGTCGAGGGTCAGGATGGTGGGCCAGCGGCGGGCGCGGCGCACGGCGACGTCCTTCTGCCAATCCAGGGCCTGTTCGGGGAAGCATTCCCATTGGACCAGGTCCACGAGGTGGGTGGCGACGTCGGGGAGGGCCTCGCCTTGCTGGCGCACGTCGAAGAACCAGGCGGGCCGGGTGAGGGGTTTGCCGGCGACCTCTTTGAAGAAATGATGCACGCTGGCCATTTCCACGGCCGGGCGGGCGGGCGTGCCCTTTTCGAGGTTGCCAAAGACCTCCGGCGTGCGCGCCAATTCGCGCTGGAGGATGCTGGTGATCTCGTAGCGCTCGGTCATGATGTCGTAGAGCAGGAGTTTCTTGTCGGCGGCGGAGGCAAAGGCCCGGCGCAGCAGCTCGAACCCGGCCGGGGTGATCGCCATCGGCTTGTCGGCCAGGACGTTGAGGCCCGCCGCGATCGCCCGGTCAATGTATTCGGTCTTCCGGGCGTTGTTGCCGGCAATGACGGCGACGTTGCCGGCTTTGTCCTGCGCCATCCGGTCCAGGAAATCGGCGCCGGTATAGACCTTCTCCTGCCAATGGGTGGGATTCTCCGGGCGGGAGTTGAAGCCCTCGATGAGTTTGAGGTGTTCCTCCAGGTCAGGACCCGCGGGCGCATAGACATGCACTGTGGGGCTGACCTGCGGATACATGAGTTTCTGGACCAGCGCGGCGTGGAAGTGGCCGGGATCGAGGTTGATCAGGCGCACGGCGGCGGCGTCCCCGCGCGCCGGTTGGGTCGGCAGGAGGTTGACAAAAAGCAAACCGGTGAGCGAAGCGAGGTGTAGCTTCATAGACCAGTTTTTTTCAGCACCGCTAGGGTGCCGTAGGGGGCGCGTTGCGGGCGCGAGCGCAAGGCATTGGCCTCGTCGTCCTCGAGGAAGGCTTCCTGGACGGGGTCCCAGCGGAGCTTGCGGCCGAGTTTCATGGCGATCCAACCAATCGCGCAGGCGCTGGTGGAGCGATGGGCCACTTCCGGGGTGGTGGCGGCCCGCTGGCGCGTCCGGATGCTCTTGAGCCAGTCGAGGTGGTGGTCCTGGCTCTTGTAGAGATGAATCTCGTTCGGGCCGATCCTGGATTCCAGGAGCCTGGGGTCGCTGGCGGCAATCGGCTGGTCCTTGGTGTTGTTCGGGTCGCTGGCGGTGGCCCGGGCGCCGCCGCGGCTGACGAAGAGCCAGCCTGCGGAGCCTTCGAACCGCACGCCGTTGTTGTAGTGGTTGTCGATGATCACGGTCACGCCGTTGGCGTATTTCGCCTCGATATGGTAAGGGCCGTGGACGTTCCACAAACCTGCTTTGGGAAACTCGGCCTGGCCTTGGATTTCAATCGGTCCGGTCAACTCGGTGTCCATGCCCCAGTGCGCAATGTCCACATGATGGGACCCCCAGCCGGTGATCATGCCCAGGCAATAGGACTCGATGCGCAGCCAGCCGGGCCGATCGGCAACGTTGACGTCCTCGACGAGATCATTTCCCTGGCGCCGGTGCTGCGGATGGACGCGGTTCTCGGTATAGGGCGCGGGCGGGGTGCAGCCGAGCCACAGGTCGTAATTGAGGTTGGGCGGCACGGGCATTTCCGGTTCCGGCTCGCCCGCCGGGTCGGTGGGCAGGCCGATGCGGACCGTGTGCAGTTTTCCGATGCGCCCGTTGCGCACGAGTTCGCAGCCGCGCCGGAACTGGGGCCAGGGGGCGTCCGAGCGCTGCTGGCTGCCGATTTGGAAGGCGCACTTTTTGGCCTGCAGCAGGTCGCTCACGGCGCGGCCCTCGGCCAGCGTCAGGGAAAGCGGTTTCTGCACATAAACGTCCTTGCCGGCCAGCGCCGCCGCGAGGAGCAGTTCGGCGTGCCAATGGTCCGGCGTGCTGATGGCCACCGCATCGAGGCCCGGGTCTTTGAGCAACTCGCGGTAATCACCGTAGCTCTTGACCCTGAGCGCGGCCTGGCTGCCCGTCTTGTCCGCATAGTATTGCTCGACCCGTTCCCTGGCTTTGGCCAGCCGTTTGGAATCCAGGTCGCAAACGGCCACCATCCGGGCCACCTGGTAGTGCTTGAGGATGCCCGGCATATCCATCTCGTGGGCGATGCGGCCGCAGCCGATCTGGCCGACGTGGATCAGATTGCTGGGGGCGCTCTGGCCGAAGACGGAAGCGGGCACAACGGCCGGGCAGGCCAGGGCGCCGGCCGTGCCCGCCAGGGAGACCTTGAGGAATTGACGCCGGGAAAGGCCGGGCGGTGGCAGTCTAGGCAGTGAGGTCTTCATTGGTCTTTACTCATTCCAATGAGCGTTCAAGATGAGACTAAGGCGCGCCGGATTTTGGCCCGCTGGCGAGACGCGAGCGAGGCGCATATCCGCAGCGATCTGCAACGAGCGAGCAACGAAGCCAGCGGGCCAAAGGACAAGCGAATTAGTCTCATCTTGAACGCGATTTGGAATTAGTCTCCCCCATGGCCCAAAGGATGCCCCCCAGGATGAGGTGGGTCAGTTTCGGGTCGGAGTAATGCTCCGGCTTGTGCCCCAAGGCCGTGTACCACTCGCGCCCGCCGTCAAACTGGTGACGCCAGGCCAGGGGAAACTCGTCGCCGAATTTTTTGCCCGGGTAATCGTCCTTGGCGGGATCGTCGAGTTTGGTCAGGTCGCCCGCCAGCAGGACGTGGAGGTCGTCCGCCATGTGATCGAGAAAATAGAATTCGTCGGTCCACTGGAAAGTTTCGGGGAGATGGGCGGTCGAGGGGTCTTTGGGGTCTTTGACCGTGATGGTGAAGGGCTGCAGTTTGGGGTGGCGTTTGAACTTGCCGCCCAGCATGGACCAGAACCAGGGCCATTGGCGCATCGAACCGCAGGCCGAATGGATGCCCACGAAGCCGCCCCCGGCGCGGATATAGCGCTGCAAGGCGGCCTTCTGGTCGTCGTTATCGAGAATCTCGTTGTTTGTGTTATCGAAGACCAAGGCCTGGTAACGCTTGAGATTCTGTTCCGTAAACACCGCGGGGTCGTCGGACACGTCCACCGCGAAATTATTCTCGGCGCCCAGCTTCCTGATGGCGGCGGCGCTGGCAGCGATGTTGTCGTGGACGTAAAGGCCCGGGCCAACCTGGTTCCTGGTATAGACCAGCACGCGGCGTTCCGGGGCCGCGCCCGGCGCTGCGAGCGCCAGGCAGGTGAACAGGAGGAGCGAGGTTCCCAACGCTTTGGCTCGAGTTGCGACACGCATAGGCAGTCTTGACTGATTCGATCTATTGCTGCCAGGCCGCGCCGGGGCCTGGCCGCGCCGGTGGCCTGCGTGGGCAGTATGCGGAGGTAAGGGGGCTAATCAAGTGCGGAGTGCGGCGTGCGGGGCGTCCCGGTGCGCGCTGGACAACCGGACCCCGACCGGCAACCGGGCAAGCTGGTATGGCGGCTGGGCGTGTGGGGGGCACGCTGAACAACCGTTGCCCGACGCCCGACGCTGGAGGCGTCGGCAACCTCACCAAGACGCCGCTGTTCGCGGACCAGGGGGGTGGGGGTTTGCGCCTGCAATCCAACTCCCGTAAGTCTTGCAACCCGTGAAGGTTTGATGTAAGCTAGACACAGGCTAGATAAATCACGAGAAGCTATGAGCGGTCATTCCAATACGGTGCCTCTGGCCGAGGCAAAGAATAAACTCTCGGAGCTCATCGACCGAGTGAGCCAGGGCGAAGAGTTTACCATAACGCGCCGTGACAGCGAAATCGCCCGGCTGGTTCCGGTCAAGCGGCCTTCGCTCGAGGAATCGAGGCGGGCGGTCGAGGCGATCAAGGCCCTAAGAGCGGCCAGGCCCGTCAAGGTGACGACGGCGGAGATTCTGGCCTGGAAGGAGGCGGGCCGGCGATGAGCAGGGAGTTCGTGCTCGACTGCTCAGTGACCCTCACCTGGTTCTTCGTTCACGAGGCCTCGCCCGAAACCGACAAGCTGCTCGGCATTATTGGCGGAAGCGGGCGGGCGCTCATCCCGCAGCACTGGCGCCTGGAGCTGGGCAATGTGCTGCTGGCGGCCGAACGCCGGAAGGAAAAGACCCAGGCTGAGAGCGCTCAGTTCCTTCGGCTCCTGGAGTCCCTCAACATCGCAACTGACGAGGAGACAACGACCCAGGCGCTGGCTGGTGCGCTCACGTTGGCTCGGGAACATAAGCTCACGCTCTACGACGCCAGCTACCTTGAACTGGCAATGCGGCGGGGCCTACCACTCGCCTCGCTGGACATGGACCTGCGGGCGGCGGCCCAGAAAGTTGGGGTGAAATGCCTGCCCGAGAAGATTTGACCCACACCCAGGCGAGGCGGCTGGGAACCGGCGCTGGCAATCCAACTCGCTCTACGTCCACGCCAGGAACAACGCGTGTGTTGCCGGCCCCACCGACCTGGATGGCAACCCCCGCATCGTGAGCGGCAGTGTCTATATCGGGGCCTGCGAGTTCCAAGGGCCAGGCTCGGAGATTCGCTATCAATGCAATTGAAACTCAGGCAGGTTTCGCGGGCACCAAGGCGCGCCAGGCAGGGGGCCAGGGATAAGAGAGGACCGAGCGCCAGAGGAGGCGCTGGACCTGGCGGCGGCTGACTTTGAGGCGCCGGGCGGGGTCGAGCACGGGGCCGGAGCGCAAGAGCCGGAGGGTCTCGACGCCGATGAGGATGGGCCAGGCACACGCCAGGCGGAGGCGCACGCTGCGGCGCGGCAGGGCATTGGTGTAGTCCCAGCCGGCCCGCAAGTGAGCTTCGGCCTGGGCGAGGTAGGCATCGTAGAGCGGACGCAGGCGCGGCTCATTGGCAGGCTGCAAAAGGTCGGGCGGGCCGAGGCCGCGAGTGGCCAATCGCTCCGCCGGGAGGTAGCAACGGCCTTTGCCGAGGTCTGCGGGCAAATCGCGCAGGATGTTGACCAGTTGCAGTCCCTTGCCGAACCGGACGCCATTGGCCAAGAGGAAGGCATCATCGAGCGCGGCTTTGGGGAAGAGGTGCGCGCGACAGATGCGAGTCCAGAATTGGCCGACGCAGCCCGCTACGCGGTAAGTGTAATCGTCCAGTTCTTCATCCGTGCGCAGCGAGACAATGCGCTCCGCCGACGCGCCGGCGAAACGACGCAGGTCGAGTTGCTGGCCGCTGGTAATCGTGTCGAGCACTTGGCGGACCGCTTGCTGGTCGGCGGGCGGCAGGGCGGCGAGCAGGGCCAGGCTGGCTTCGGCTTGCTGGAGCAGGCGGCGTTCGGCGGGAGAGCCTTGGCGCCGGGCCAACTCGCCGAAGTCCAGCGGCCGGTCGCGCAGGCCGAGGATACGCTCGCGTAGGGCGGCGAGGGCCTGCAAGCGCTGCTCGAACGGGACCAGTTCGGTATCGGCAATGGTATCCGCCGTGCGCGCCAGCAAATAGGCCAGCCCGATGGGCGGGCGAATCCGGCCCGGCAACACGCGCAAGGTGAGATAAAACGAGCGCGACACGTCCTTGAGCAGGGAGGTCAATAGTTGTTTGGACGCCTGTGGCATGCGGGGGACAGGTTAAATGACGGCGTTGAGGCGTAAAAGCGTTAATTCCAATTGGAATAAAGCGGAGACATGGTTGTCAGGTTGTCGAGTTGTCAGGTTTTTTGTCCTGAGTTTTTCTGTCGGCTCTGCATTTAGGTGCCGGCGCTGCGGTGCTGAGGGTTGACCTTTGGTCCGGCAGGATTCATGTTCAGGGCCATGCAGGATTTAGCGTCGCTGAAAGCATACCTGGACCAACGGCTGCCCGCCGCCCTGGAGGTGCTGCGGGAGATGGTCGGCATCAACAGTTTCACGGGCAATCCTGAGGGAGTGAATCGGCTGGGCCGGTTCACGGCGGAGTGCTTCGCGCCGTTGGGCTTCCAGGCGGAGTTCGTGCCCTCGACCAAGCCGGGCTGGGGCAATCACCTGGTCCTAACCCGGTCAGGGTGGTCGGGCAAAAGCATCGCCCTGGTCTCGCATCTCGACACGGTATTTCCGCCGGAAGAGGAGGCGCGGAACCACTTCCAGTGGCAGCCTGAAGGGGGGCGCATTTTCGGCCCGGGCACGCTCGACATCAAAGGGGGGACGGTGATGATGTGGCTGGTGTTGTCGGCCTTGCGGCAACACGCGCCGGTGGTCTTCGAGGCCATCACCTGGAACCTGTTCTGGAACTCGTCCGAGGAGGGGTTTTCGCCCGACTTCGAGCACGTGTGCCGGGGCCGCCTGGGAGCCGGGACGCTGGCGGCGCTGGTGTTCGAGGCGGAAGGGCGCCAGGGCGGCGAGGCCCAGTTGGTCGTGGCGCGCAAAGGCCGGGGCGCCTGGCGGATTACGGTGAGGGGCCGCGGCGCTCATGCGGGCGGCAGCCACCCTTTTGGCGCCAATGCCATCGTTCAAATCGCCCAGACGGTGCAGCGCGTCGCCGCGCTCACGGACTATGCACGCCAGCTCACCTTCAATGTCGGCACGATTGGCGGCGGGACCGTGCTCAATCGTGTGCCGCACGAAGCCACGGCGGAGGGCGAATTCCGGGCGTTCGCGCCCCGGGCCTGCGCCGAGGCCCGGAAGGCCCTGCTGGCGCTGGCGGGTCGCGGCGAGGTGCGCAGCCCGGCGGACGGCTACGCCTGCGAAGTGGAAGTCGAACTGCTCGAGGAATGCCGCGCCTGGCCGCGCAACGCGGCGACCGATGGTCTTTGCGAACTCTGGCAACAAGCGGGCGCGCAGCTCGGCCTGACGGTGAGGGGCGCGGAACGCGGCAGCCTGAGCGACGGCAATGGCCTTTGGGACTCCGTGCCGACGCTCGATGGGCTCGGTCCCTGGGGCGACAACGATCATTGCTCCGAGCACAGCCCCGACGGCGCGAAGCTGCCCGAGTTCGTCGAGGTCAGTTCGTTTGTTCCCAAAGCGACGCTCAACGTGGTGGCGATTCTTAAGCTGGTGAATGGCGCGAAGGTAACGAGTTAGTCGCCCTCAAGAAACCACCTTTGCAACGTGAAGCAGCCCGGCGCGCGTCACTTGGAGGGTTTGTTGGTCACGGCGGCTTGTGGCGGGGTGGTCTGGTCGAGGAATTGGTCGAGGATGGCCAGGTAACTGTCGAGCAACCCGCCGAGTTCGCCGCCCACCTCACCGCGCTGGGCGCGGACTTGCTCGGCCGCGGCCTTGGCCTGCGCGCGCAGGTCGCTCAGCGTCATTTTCCCGCTCGTCAGGTCGCCCAACATCTGGTTGAATTCCCGCTTGGCCTCGGGTCCGGCGTTGCCAAGGAATTGGTCTTGCACCTCGCGGATGGAATTGGTGTTGCCGCCCAGTTGGCGAAGCAGAGCGGGCAATTCCGCATTGGTCCTGGCAACGGCGGCCGGCAGCGGGCGCGAAAGCTGATTGGTGGAGGGCGGGCGCAGCCGCGCGGCATTGGTTGTGGCGGAGGGGCCGAGCATGATGAGCGCCACCTGGCTGCGCGGCAGGCTCACCTTGCCCAGGACCTGGCTGCGCAAGACCACGGTGTTGGCGTCAAGGGACAGGACCGTGCCGGCGTAACGGTCGCCGTTTTGCATTTCCACTTGGTCGGCGCAGAGCCGGAGCGTGGCGGGGAAGAGCACCAGGGCAGCGCAAAGCATGGCCGCCAGTGCGCGCCGGACGCGGCGGGGAGGTTGGATTTCCCGGGGCGCCGGCGTGCGCGGGGCTGAGGGGGCCTTATTCTTCATAAGCCAAAGGTTACCGCTTATTGCGCGCCGCTGCAATACTGGAAGAGAGGCGCCAGGTGGTGCGGGCTATCGGCGATTGGCTATTGCCTATCGGCTATTGCGTTGCAATACTGGAAGCGACGCGCCAGATGGTGCGGGTGCGTCTGGACAGCGCCAGCGGTAGAAGGCGAAGCAGCCACAAGCCCCTGGCCTTGTTTGCACCAACAGGCTCCTGATTGGCCGGGGCGCATCCCGACACTGACACCAATTCCACTCTGCCCGCGCGCAGCGCAGCATTCTTCCGGCCCTGTAGGGGCCGAAACATACCAGCCCAGGGCAAGGCCCGCCCCGCTCCGAGCGGGACCCCGGCGCGCCGGGGCCCTGGGTAAAGTGGAAGAACGGATCACCCCCCTCCCGTCCCGCCTTGGCGGGATGGGAGGGGGGAAGGGGGGAGGGCTTCCGCCCGCGCTCGGGGGCAGTGTCAGGATGCCCCTGATTGGCCGGCCCCGCCAAGAATCCTGTAACTTTTCTCTCTCGCCGCGCGTATATAGGATCAGAACTATGTACAGAAAAGCTCTCTTGCTTTGGGCGCTGGCTCTGCCAGTGTTGGTCGTTCAACCGGCGGGTTCGGCTGAGGGTTTGCCCCCGGCCAGCCAATGGATGGCCCAGGACGCGGCCCTGGTATTGGAGGTTTCCGAGCCGCTGGCCTTGCTGGAGCCGCTGCTCAGTCCGGAACTGGCCAAGGCCGTGACGGCCCTCTTGGACGATCAAAAGCCCAACCCCAAGCTTCAGCAACTCCAAGGGATTGTGGCCTACCTCGAATTGCAACTCGGCACGGACTGGCGGACGGGCTTGCGGCGGCTCCTGGGCGGCGGCCTGGCGCTGGCCATCGAGCCTGCCGGGGGGACCTTGCTTTTGGCGGATGCCAAGGATGAGAAGATGCTGCAGCAGTTGGAGGAGACGGTGCGGCATTTTGCGGCTGCCGAAGCGATCAAACAAGACCATGCGGAGCAGGTTGCCTCCCGTGAATACCGAGGGGCCACCGCCTGGACGCTCGGCACGAATGAGGCCCACGCCATCCTGGGCAACCGTCTGCTGCTGGCCAACCGCCCGGGCACGCTGGACCAGGCGCTGGACCGGCGGGCCGCGCCCGGCGGGCAGGCTCTGGCCGGGACTGCGCATTACCAGGCCGCCCGG
>Ga0187866_1001336_pt1 | contig 23885 bp, 21 predicted proteins | sample June2016WEW_11_1_3_FD_133013 | JGI IMG/M metagenome (GOLD analysis project Ga0187866, IMG submission 133013) | Peatland microbial communities from SPRUCE experiment site at the Marcell Experimental Forest, Minnesota, USA - June2016WEW_11_150 | ecosystem: Environmental > Terrestrial > Soil >...
ACGTGCGCGACCCGTTGGTGCAGGGCGTGCTGGTGGTGGACGATTTTTACTGGCTCGGCCAGTCGCTGCGCGCGCTCGGCGTGCCGCTGTTCAGCCTGCTCGAAGGCGGTTACAGTCGCGATTTGCCTGAACTTATTTTCGCCTACCTCAAAGGCGTGGGGGGGAACATGATCCATTCGCGCCGCCCGGCCACTTCGCGGTTGACACCCCGCATCCGGTGAGGATTAACTCTGGGCGCACCTGTACCGGTCAAACAACCATGCCAGACGTTCCGGTCAAAACCGTTCCGCTTGAATTCGCCCGGTTGTCGAAGCAGCAGAAACGCTTCGTTCGCAAACTCACCTGGGAGAGGTTAAAAGCCGACGCGCCGTTTGTTGTAATCGTTCCCAGCGTCATCGGTTGTTTGGGAGCGCTGATTGGAATCGTCACCGGGGTGATTTTTGGCCGGCTGATGTTCTTCCAGCACTCGTTTCGTTGTCTCGTGATTTGTGTGGTGGTGGGAGCGGGCGTGGGCGCCTGGATTGGCCGGATGTGGTTGAAGCGGGAATGTCAGCCGTATTCCAAGAACATCATCCGGGAGCATCGGAATGAGATTGAACGCCTTGCCGTGCACCACAACGATCAACACCCGAGATGCTGATGATCCGTATTCTGAAATTCAAAAATACGGCGGTGCGCTCTTCTTGTTCACTCCCATTGTTTTGCCTTAGATTGTCCGCGTGACCGTTCTCGAAGCGATTCAGAAGAGCACGGAATTTCTCGCCAAAAAGGGCGTTGATTCGCCGCGCCTGCAGACCGAGCTTCTACTGGCGCACTTGCTCAAGGTGCCCCGTATGAAGTTGTATCTCAACTTCGAGCGCACGCTTACGCCGGCGGAAGTGGACAGCTTTCGTGAATTCATCAAACGCCGTGGCCAGCGCGAACCACTCCAGCACATCACCGGCTCGACTTCGTTTTGCGGACTGGAAATCGCCGTGCACCGCCACGCGCTTGTTCCCCGGCCCGAAACCGAATTGCTGGCGGAACTGGGATGGGAATTTTTACAAGGTAGGGCGGGCTCCTCGCCTGGGCGAAGCCTTGCGAAGCCCGGTCCGCAGCCCGCCGCGGCGCGTTCGGAGAACGCGCCCTACCCGGATTTGTGCGCTTTGGATTTTGGAACGGGTACCGGATGCATTGCCATCGCGCTGGCAGTGAAATGTCCATCAGCAAAAATTGTCGCCACGGATATTTCCCCGGATGCACTCGCACTGGCCAGACAAAACGCCGGGCGGAACATCGTCGCCGACCGGATTGAATTTGTACAAGGCGACGGATTTGCCGTGCTGAAAGACAGGTGGGGCGAGCGTCCTCGCGAGCCGAAAGGAAACGCCATCGGCGACGGCTCGCCGGGAGTCTCGCCCCACCGATTTGACCTTATCATCAGCAACCCACCTTATATTCCATCCGCCGAAATCGCCATGCTTCAATCGGAAGTGCGCGATTTCGATCCGCGCGGCGCGCTGGACGGCGGCGCAGATGGCCTGGACTTTTACCGGAAGCTGGCGGTGGAGGCGAAACCGTTCCTGAAACCGGGCGGAAAGATCATGCTGGAATTCGGCGATGGCCAGGCTGATGCCGTCCGGAAAATCTTTGAGACCGAAAAGTGGATTGTCGAAGCGGTGAAGGAAGATTACAGTCAGCGCGAAAGATTTTTAATTGCGGGAAAATAAAGCCAGGTAGGGTCGGCGCACTGCGCCGACCGGACGCCGCGGCGCGGCGTCCCTACCAAATACGGATTTCAACATGGAAAGTTTTTTGATCAAAGGCGGCGTGCCATTGCACGGCGAGGTGACCATCAGCGGCAGCAAAAACGCCGCGCTGCCCATCATGGCGGCGGCGTTGCTGACTGGCGAGCCGTGCGTCATCCGGGGTGTGCCGGATTTGAGCGACACGCGCTTCATGGCGCGCATCCTCGAATCGCTCGGCGCGACGGTGAAATTCGACCGCGGCACGCTGACGGTTCGCGCACAAAAAGTCCGCGGCTACGCCGATTACGAACTCGTCCGCAAGATGCGCGGCTCAATTTGCATCATGGGACCGCTGCTGGGCCGTCTGAAAAAAGTGCGCGTGTCGCTGCCCGGCGGCTGCGTCATCGGCGCCCGCCCCATCAATTTGCATTTGAAGGGTTTTGAGGCGCTCGGCGCGAAAATCATGATTGAAGGCGGTTATGTCAGCGCCGAGGCGAAACAACTCACGGGCGTGCCGATGTTTCTCGGCGGACGCGCGGGCTCGACCGTGCTGGGCACGGCGAATGTGATGATGGCGGCGACGCTGGCCGAAGGCGCGACGGTCATCGAAAGCGCGGCCTGCGAACCGGAAGTGGTGGACCTGGCGAATTTCCTGAATGCGATGGGCGCAAAAATTTCGGGCGTGGGTAGCCCGACGATTACGATTACCGGCGTCGAAAAGTTGCACGGCGCAAAGTATAAAGTCATTCCTGACCGGATTGAAGCGGCGACTTACGCGATTGCCGCCGCCGCGACAGACGGCGAAGTCACGCTCCGGGGCGCGCGCGCCGACCACCTGCGCGCGGTGATTGACAAACTGAATGAATCAGGCGTGGCGGTCGAGCGGCGCGGCGCCAATCTGCTCGTGCATCGAAGCGGCCGGCTCAAATCGGCGGACGTGACGACGCTGCCCTATTCCGGGTTTCCGACCGATGTGCAGGCGCAAATGACGTCGTTGCTCGCACTCGCACCGGGCATCAGCATCATCACGGAGCGGATTTTTGAGTCGCGTTTCATGCACGTGAGCGAACTGGCCCGGCTCGGCGCAGATATCGAGATTGAGGGACCGAGCGCCATTGTCAAAGGCGGCAAACCGTTGAGCGGCGCGCCGGTGATGGCGAGCGATTTGCGCGCTTCAGCGGCGCTGGTGATTGCCGGTCTGGCGGCTAAAGGCGCGACACAGGTCAATCGCATCTACCATTTGGACCGCGGCTATGAAAAAATGGATGCGAAATTGCGAAAGCTGGGCGCTCGGATTGAGCGCGTCGAGGAAAAGTGAATTCTAAGGATGCAATTACTTAGATAGCTGGCGTCAATTGTCAAACGGCTTGGTTCTTTAGCTCGGTTACAATCTTAATGGCTTCTTCAATTTGCACTACTGATAATATTTCTAGTTTCTCTAGCATTTCCGCCGCAAACGGAAATGCTTCATTGAATGCTATGTCGGATTCTCCCACCACTTCCATGATTTCTTCCGCATCTACATGCGACTTGGACTGCTCATCATCGGACGTGTTATATTCGTCATCGTCGCCACCATCAGATGCACGGCGCCTTTTCGCAATTTCCTGTTTGATCTTGGTTTCTTTATCATCGCGCATATCCTCTTGAATCTTTTCAAAGGGAGAGCGTATACTGGAAGAAATTCTCCTAACTTCTTCTCGATCATGGTTTTTCAGTGCCACAAGAAGTTTATCGAGTTCGCGTTTTACAAAGCCCCATATTTCTAACTCGGTCGCTGGGCGCTTTAATCCCGGTATGCTAACATCGTAAGTCATATATCACTTATTCCTGTAGTTGCGTAAACTTTGATCATTGCGCCTCTTGAAGTTGAAGCGGTTCGACCGCGTCATTGTGTTCGGTTTCCGAACAGGCTTCAAGCCACGGGACGAATCTTTCCTGCAAAAATCCGGCCTCCTTGCCATCTGATGATGTCGGGTTGACAATTTCAGTAAGAAGAAATCCCAAGTTGGAGAATCCTGTAATACGATTCCATCCTATCTGCATGGCTCGAATGGTATAAATATGCCCGGCGACAGGAAGGGAATCGCACCAATCTGCAATTCTTGCCGGAAAAGCATCGTTAATGCAAATGACTTTCTGGCCAACACTAAATATAGGATTCATAGTAAAAAAGATTTTTTACTTCTTTGAATCTTCCAAAAGCATTTGCACAAGACGTTGGTTGTCCTTCGATAAAATACCAATTACTGCTTCGTTCAGGCGTTTGGGAATTATAAACCACGTTGGCAATCCACGCGATTGCGGGCTGCCAATTCGCCAATCTTTATTGCCGTTCCATCGCATTGCTAAAACTTTGTCGCCATCCCAAGTTCCGATTGCGATTGCGACACGTTCATCGTAGAAGTCTTCTTCCGCTCCAGTCTCTAAGACTCGAATTAAATGCCAGCGTTGCCGAGGAGCAGTCACTTCATCTGGTGTAATGTAGTCATTCATATTTATTGCTTTATGTTGTTTTATATTGATGTAAATATAAATCATTATATGAGAACTGTCAAACACTTTTTATGGAAACGTATTCAGCCTGAATTCAACGACTTGGAAACGCGGACAGTATCGCATCAAGCTGAAGCTTGAACTCCAACTTGCGGACAAGCTGTCCGCGCTCCGGTTGTTCCCCACTAAATCAAAAGACGTGGCGAGCAGCCGTCGGCATCAGCGCAAAATCATTCGCTGATGCTGACGACCGCTCGCACACGCCCGTTTTCGCGGACGAACCGCTTCGACGTGGCAAGCCTGTGTCCCCACTTCAAGCTGGCGCGATTTCATACGGCGAGCAGTTCGCGGCTGCTCTCGAAAATGCGCGCCTGGCGTTCAGCCTGGCGAAGAGCAGCCTGGGTTTTTTCCTCGAACAGCACCGGGAACACCAACAATGGGTAAAGTGTCGCCCATGCCAGCGCCGCCGCCTCGTTGGCCGCACGCCGCAACAGAGGGTTCAACTCCGGCGTCGGCGCTTCGGCCAATTGCCGTGCGAGCAAACGGCTTTTGAGCCGCTCGAACTCGGTTTCCTGCGTGGCGCGAAACGGCGCCGGCGGAGCCGGTCGCAGCTCGAACCTCGTTTCGGGGCCGAACCTGGCCGGCATCCGTGTTTCATTTTTGTTCATGTTTTTTCCTTTCGTTTGGTTTTGGGTTAAAAAGCGAAAAACCCGCGATTGACTGGCAATCGCGGGTTTTTAAAAATTTGTCCTATTAAATCAGAGATTCACCCCCACGATGCCAAAACGCCGGCAGACACGCGTCCAAATGGACATGCGTCCATTGGTCTGCGCGTGCTTCAGCGTTTGAGCAAACGTGTTTTTCATATTCAACCGCGGGGAAGAAACACCATTTGGGCGCGTTTGTCAAAAGTTTTTTATCTTGAAAAGCAGTCTTTCTCAAGGCTTGTCGGATGGAGAAGTAGTGCTAAATTAGTTCAAGCATGAGCGAACAATTACGGATGGTCACCTGCGGGTGGTGTGAGACGAAAGTCTTCATTCCGGGCGACCTGGCGCCGTTGGGCACGGTGCCGTGCAACAAGTGCGGGCATCCCATCATGATGCCCATGATGATCCGCCAATTCGAGTTACGGAGCGTTGTCGGTTCGGGCGGCATGGGCACGGTCTATCGTGCCTGGGATACGACACTGGAGCGCATGGTGGCGGTGAAGTTGATGCGGAAAGAGCTGCTCGCGGATCAAGTTGCGTTGGAAAATTTTTATCGCGAAGCCCGCGCCTGTGCCCGACTCAACCATACGAACATCGTTCACATTTACTCCTTCGATGACTGGGAGGGTCAACAATATCTCGTGATGGAGCTGGCCGATCATGGCAGCCTGGACGCACGCATTGAGAAACTACGCCTGCTGCCGGAATTGGACATGCTCGACATCGGCATCAAAATCGCCTCCGCGCTCGACATGGCGCTCAAGTACGACCTGCTCCACCGCGATATCAAGCCGGGCAATATTTTGTTCAACGCGGACCACGAACCAAAGCTGATTGACTTCGGCCTCGCCCGCAAAGCCGACGTGGAACATGAAGTGGAGGACGTGACGTGGGGCACGCCGTATTATGTCGCGCCCGAAAAAATCAAGCGCGAGCCGGAAACGTTTCTGTCCGACATGTACAGCCTCGGCGCCACGCTCTATCACGCGATGACCGGTCATGTGCCGTTTGAAGCACCGACGGTCGAGGAAGTAATTACTGCCCAGGTGCAAACGCCCCTGACGCCGCCGAATCTGGTTGTGCCGGAAATCACGCAGCCCACCAGCGACACCTTGGTGAAGGCCATGGCCAAGAACCCCGCGGAACGTTTCCTAAGTTATGACGAATTCATCATGGCGCTGACGGCGGCGCGCAGCCAGTTGCTCGTGATGCAAAATCAACTTCAACAGCCGCAGACGCAAAAGTCCAAAAGTCTCACCAGTTGGTGGAAGCGGGCTTAAAAAAGGCGGGCGTTGCCGCCCGCCTTGAAGATTCAAAAAAAACTCCGGACCATTAATGGCTGCCACCGGTACCCGAAGCCTCCTTATTTTTCTTTTCGGCTTTGGCGCCGAAGTGGATGCTGATGGCGTTGAGTTTGCCATCATTGGTTTTCCTGTAGGTGCCACTGACCAGCTCTCCCACCACGCCATCAGCCAATGTGGCCGACTTGCCGTCCTTGATGATCTTAGTGTCGGAAGTAACGGCAAACGTACGCGTCTCCACCGTCAGTGTCATCGCTTTCGCGTCAATCGCGCTGACCGTGCCCCGGAACACAAGGCCTTCGTGTTTCTTAGGTTTGGCAGGTGCGGCCTGGCTGGGCGATGCCGGCGCATTGGTGCCCTCCGCGTGCGACAACGCAGGCATTGCGACAAGAGCCGCGGCAAAGAGGCTCAGAACCGTGATTTTAGAGGTATTTTTTGTCATAATGGTTGATAGTTTGTCCAATTGTTTGTTACGAAAAACAAGGCAGAATACGAATTGGTCTCAACAAATCCAACTATTTTTACCACACGCCTTCGGTCAGCAATTCCGTGACGTTTCGCGCCAGATCTTCCGCCAGCAACGGCAGCGACTGGCGCTCCGAGTCCACCAAATCCGTGCCGACGTGAATCAGCGTGTAGCCGTTCACGTTTTTATCAAACAACACTTTATTCGTAGCGCGTTCGCGCGCGACGACGCGCGCGGTGATGCCAACCCGGTAATTCTCCGTCGTTGTGACGTCATTGTTCAAATAGCTCAACCCTTCACGGTTGTAACGCGTAATCACACCGCTGACGACGATGTCACCGGGACCGTGCGTGGCAAGGTGGTAAGTGCCGTCGGTTTGGAGCCGTTCACGCAACGCCTGGGTGACCGCGTCACCGAGCCGCGGTTGAAGCGTCTGGTTGTTGAACGGCAAAACTTCAACCGACTTTTCACCCGCGACCGCGCCGTTGACCGGGCCGAAATGGTAGCCGGCGCAACCGGCGAGCAACGCCGCCACCGCGGAAACGGCAAGAATTTCCGGCAGACGCATCTCAGTTGGCGGTTGACGCCTGAACGCGCGGTTTGAGGGCTTCAATGCGCTGGCGCGCGGACGCGGCGTAAGGCGAGTTTGGATCCAGTTGCAGCACTTCGTTATAATAAACCAGCGCGCCGTTCCACTTCTTGCTCTTTTCGTAGAATTGCGCGATTTCAAAATTGCCACGCACCTGCTCGGACTTGAGCACAGCAATGGCCTTTTGCGCCTGCGGCACACGCCGGTCGTGGGGATAAAGCGTGATGAAATCAGTGAACGTCGCCATCGCCTGCACCGCAGTGTTTTGATCGTATCCGGCTTTCGCCGCCTGCCTCGCATACGAAACGCCCTCGCGAAACAACGCATCGGAGGCGATGGTCGGCTGGTTGTAGTAACGGTCGGCGGCAGTGGCGTAAGCCTTCACCGCGTCGGGGTAATTTTTCTGTTTTTCCCGCGCGGCGCCGATGCGCAATTGCGCGTGCGGGGCAACATCGCTGTAAGGACCGTTGTTGACAATTTTGTCGAACATTTGCGCCGTTTCATCCATCGAGGTATAGAGTGGAATGTAACCCCAGAGTCTGAACAACTGGCCGCCGAGGAAACGGTTGGCGATGGCATATTGCCGCCAGATCACGTCTTCATAGCGGCTGCTGCGCGGATATTTTTCGATGATGTTTTGGTAGGCTTTGAACGCGGCTTCATCCTTGCCCTTCGCCTCTAGGCAGCGGCCAATGAAATATTCCGCATCCGGCGCGTAGTCTGACAACGGCCACACGCGCAAGACGCGGTGCGCGGCATGGAGCGTGGTGTTGTAGTCGTTCTTGGCGAAAGCCTGCTCTGCAACGTCCAACTGTTCCTTGGCCCGAGGGCGCTGCCACTTGGCGTTCTGGCCATACAGCTCGTAATACCAGCCTTCACCCGGCACATAAAACAACGGCGCGGGCGCGCGAAATGGAAACAACACCACGCACGCAGCGACGAAGAGCAGGAGACCAAACGGGCGGTTCATGTGGCGACAGTAACGACCTGAAATTTGCAAGTCAAGGCGGGCACAAGTGGATTCATCCCCGATAAACGACCACAATGCCATAATCTTCCAATATCTTTTGTGTGCCGACGTCAAAGTGTGTGTAACCTACCGTATGAATGCCAACGAGGTTGGCCTCGCCGACTTCATTCAAAAATTCCATAGCCCTTTCATCAAACTTGTCATGGCCCGCTTCGACGCAAGCGGAATGGCGAATCGTCCGAACCCGGATTTTTTTACCGGCGCCCCTGGCCACCGCCTCCAACGGCGCTTTCGGTTTGGCAATGAGAACTTCGCCCGGCTTGTCGCGCACAGGCACCTTGAGATGCATTTCGACTTTGGCGGCGGCGGACGAAGCGATGGTGTGGCTGGGGCCGCCACCAACCACTCCCGCCGGAGCGTGTTCAGAAAGAGGAGGAGGCGTTGCTGCCGCCGGAATCGTGATTTTCTCGCCGCATGACGGGCACTGGATTTCCGAGCCAGCGCCGGAATTGTCCACGGCCATTTCTTGTTCGCAATGAGGGCAATTAAAAACAATATCCATAAGCAGGAATAAATTTGTGGGGCCAGATTAAATCCACGGCACGCCGCAAACCAGCAAAAAATCGCGCGTTCTACTCCCACTCAATCGTCCCCGGCGGCTTGCTGGTAATGTCGAAGACGCAACGGTTCACACCCTTGACCTCGTTGATGATGCGGCTGGCGAGTTTCTCCAGCAATTCGTAGGGCAGTTTCACCCAGTCCGCCGTCATGCCATCCTGCGATTCCACCGCGCGAATGGCGATGGTGTAATCATAAGTCCGTTCGTCGCCCATCACGCCCACGCTGCGCACGGGCAGTAATACCGCAAAGCTCTGCCAGATTTTGTAGTAAAGCCCGTTCGACTTCATTTCCTCAACGACGATGGCATCGGCGTTCCGCAAAATCGCGCAGCGTTCCGGCGTCACTTCGCCAAGAATGCGCACGGCCAGTCCCGGTCCGGGAAACGGCTGGCGGAAAACAATTTCCTTCGGCAAACCGAGTTCAATCCCGAGTTGGCGCACCTCGTCCTTGAACAGGTATTTCAGCGGCTCAACGAGCGCGAATTTCATTTTCTTCGGCAGCCCGCCAACATTGTGATGGCTCTTGATGAGCGCAGCGGGATTGCCGTCAATCGGCACGGATTCGATCACGTCGGGATAGAGTGTTCCTTGCGCGAGAAATTTCGCCTTGCCCACGCGCTGGGCCGCATTCTGAAAAACTTCGATGAACGTCTTGCCGATGATTTTACGTTTGCGTTCGGGTTCAGTCACGCCTTTAAGCCGATCCAAAAACAGCTTCGCGGTGTCTTCATATTGCAGTTTGATTTTGAAATTACGCCCGAAAACTTCCCGCACAACTTCCGCCTCGCGTCCGCGCAACAGGCCGTTGTTGACGAAAATGCAGGTCAGCTGGTCGCCGATGGCTTTGTGCAGCAACGCCGCCGCCACGCTCGAATCCACGCCGCCACTCAGACCGAGAATCACTTTTTCCGTCCCAACCCGGGTGCGGATTTCCTCGACGGCCCGCTCAACGTAATTCCGCATCGTCCAGTTTTTGCCGCAGCCACAGACGCCGTGGACAAAATTGGAAATGATTTCCTTCCCCCGCGGCGTGTGGACGACTTCGGGATGAAATTGCAGGCCGAAAAATTTCCACGCGCGGTTTTCGATGGCGGCGTATTCGGAGTTTTCGGTGACGGCGACTGATTTGAAATCGCGCGGCAGTTTCGTGAGCTTGTCGCCGTGTGAATTCCAGACCTGCAACCTTTCCGGCAGATTGCGGAACAGCGCGCACGACGCGTCCTTCACGGTGAGCACACCTTTGCCGTATTCGCGTTTCCGGCCTTTCTCGACCTTGCCGCCGAGAAACTGCGCGAACAATTGCACGCCGTAGCAGATGCCGAGCACAGGCACGCCGAGCGCGAAAATATTCTTGTCCGGCAACGGTGCATTTTTTGCATACACGCTGGACGGACCGCCGGACAAAATGATGCCGCTTGGCGCCAGCGCGGCGATTTCCACCGCCGGAGTGTCGTGGCCCAGAATGAGGGAATACACGTTGCATTCGCGGATGCGCCGCGCAATCACCTGTGTATATTGCGACCCGAAATCCAAAATGACGATTTGCTCGTTCATGAAATCAAAAGCTGAAATGCACTCTTTGCCTGTGCCGCGCGTCTTTGGCGAGCGAAAAATGTTTTCACTCCGACCGGACTCGGCTAAACAACACGCGCATGGCAGTTCCAACACCGCCTTCAGGCAAAGAGGGGTTGAACAAAATCTCCCGATGGTTTGTGCTCCATCCGTATTGGGTGCTGACGCTGGCCGTGCTGGCCACGCTGACGCCGTTTCTGGCCAAACCGTTCAACTTGGACGATCCGCTATTTATCTGGACCGCACGCCAAATCCACGTACAACCCTGCGATCCTTACGGGTTTGACGTGAATTGGTACGACGCGGCGGAGCCCATGTGGGCGGTGATGGAAAATCCGCCGCTGGCCAGTTATTATCTGGCGCTGGCAGCGGGAATTTTTGGCTGGAGTGAAATTGTGCTGCATTTCGCTTTTTTGCTGCCGGCGGTCGCGGCGATTTTGGGGACCTACCGGCTGGCGCGCCATTTTTGCGATCAACCCATGCTCGCGGCGGTCGCGGCTTTGTTCACCCCGGTCTTTCTGGTCTCGGCTACGACGGTGATGTGCGACGTGTTGATGCTGGCATTTTGGGTCTGGGCCGTGGTGTGGTGGCTGGAAGGAATGGAGCGTGATGACCTTTGGCGGTTGGGCGGCGCCGGCCTGTTGATTGCGCTGGCGGAGCTGACCAAATACTTTGGTGCCTGCCTCATTCCGTTGCTGGCCGCTTACGGTGTGATTGAAAAACGCCGATTGCGATTGGGACGGTGGATTGCGTGTCTGCTGATTCCGCTCGCGGCATTGTGCGCTTATCAATGGTTCACCTTGGCGCTTTACAAGCAGGTGCTCATGTTCGAAGCGATAAGTTACGCCGGCTATGCAAAAAGTCTTTTAGGGGTTTCAGGCATCGCCTCCGCTTTGACCGCGTTGACCTTCACCGGCGGATGTCTGGCGGTGGTGGTGTTCTTTGCACCGTTCCTGTGGCGGGCGCGAATCTTGGCGGGATTTGCCGGCGGAACGATTTTGACCGTCGTCGCGCTCTCCCGCGGAGGAATTCTGTTGCAGCATTATAACAGGCTTCAGAATTCGGGCTGGGCGCCGGTGAATGTGCAAATCACCCTCTGGGCAGTTGGCGGCGTCAGTGTTCTGGCGCTGGCGGTTGCCGATGTCCTTGACCGGCGCGATGCGCGTTCTTGGCTGTTGGCGTCGTGGGTGTTGGGAACTTTTTTGTTCACGGCGTTTTTCAACTGGACGGTCAATGCCCGTTCCATTTTGCCCGTGGCCCCGGCCGTGGGGATTTTGCTCGTCCGGCGTTTGGAACAGAAGGGTTTGACGGGCCGGAAAACCTGGTCGCGCAACGCGGCCATTTGCCTTGCGGCTGGCGCCGCACTGGCACTGCTGGTAACACAGTCGGATTTTCTCCTCGCCGTTGCCGTCCGGCAAAGCGCTCAACAGGTCTGTGTGAAATATGGAACAAAAGGAGGAACGCTCTGGTATCAGGGGCATTGGGGGTTCCAGTATTACATGGAAGCACTGGGCGCGTCGCCGATTGACATAAGGCGCTCCCGACTCAAGGCGGGTGAAAAAATCGCCTTACCACAGAATAATACCACTTTCTTCCAGCCCAGCCCATCGGCAGTTTCCGTGGTAGAGACCATGGCCATTCCGGGACCGCACCGGCTGACCACTTGGAGCAGAGGCGCCGGCGCCGGCTTTTATGCGGCAACCTGGGGACCACTGCCCTTCGCCTTCAATCATGTGCCACCGGAAAATGTCGTCATGTATGACTGTTTGCCACCGCCTCTAAAAAAATGAGGCGAATTCTTTGATTGTCAAAATGGGAGCCGATAAAAAACAAAAACCCGACAGCTGCTTGTTTTGACGCCAGCCCGGCTTTGCGGGCGAAAAATATTTTGCCAGGTCATGCGCTGCCTGGAAGTTGCGCCGGCGGCGGGTTTCCATTGTCACGCGCGCCGGATTCCGCTACAAAGCCGGCATGAAACCCGTCCCACGTTTTTGCTGCGCGGCCGCCGGTTTCTCGCTGGTTGAACTCCTCATCACGCTGGCGCTGATGTGTGTCATGGCGGTGATGCTTTATGGATTCGGTTCCGCCAGCCACCAGCGTTCGCAAAAAAAACTCTGCGCGGACAATCTGCAGAAAATTTATCTGGCGATGCAGATTTACGCGAACGACTTCAGCGGCAGGCTGCCGCAAAACACCAACGCGGTGACTTCGGAGCAGGTGCTGGATGAACTCGTGCCGCGCTACACGGCGGACACATCCATTTTCATCTGCCCCGGCGGACGCGATTCGCAGATTCCCTCCGGCGAACCGCTCGTCAAACACAAGATCAGCTACGCCTACTACATGGGCCGCCGGCTCGACACTCCGCAAAGTGTCTTGATGTCTGACCGGCAGGTGGACACGCGGCCAAAATACGCGGGTGAATTTGTATTTTCCCCGAACGGAAAACCGCCTGGCAACAACCATCACAAATACGGCGGCAATTTTCTTTTTTGCGATGGCAACGTGCAGCCCAGCCCGGCACAACTGACGTTTTCGCTCGCCGCCGCATCGGGCGTCGTGTTATTGAATCCCAAACCCTGACGCCCATGAAACTTCAATGCTCCTGCGGCGCGAAATACGCCTTTGATATCACGCCGGAAATGCTGCAAAACCCGGTGAAGTTTGTCTGCCCGAACTGCGGCCTGGACTCGTCCGATTTTGTCAACGAACTTATCCGGCAGGAATTTGCCGGGCAGACGCCGCCACCGCCGCCCGTTGCCGGACCCGCCGCGCTGCGCCTGAGAATCGCGCATGAAGAAACTCCGGCGGCGCAACCGCAGGAAGCGCCGGTCGCTTCCCAATTTTGCTCCAGGCACCGGGGCGAACTGGCCACGGAAAGATGCGCCGTCTGCCAGAAACCGATTTGCCCCAAATGCCTGGAACTGTTCGGCTATTTTTGTTCGCCGCTGTGCAAGGGCAAGGCCGAGGCGCAGAACCTTGACGTGCCGGTTTTTGCCGGACGCAAGGATGTGGTCGAATCGCAATTCTGGCGCAAGATTGGTCTGATTTTTGGCGCGGTCGGCACCGTCATCGTTTTGGCACTGGGCGGGTGGACGTGGTATGCGTGGTTCGGTTCCGTGCCACATTCTTATTTTTCGGTGCGTTTTGAAGACAACGACCGCGCTTACTCCGGCAGGTCGCAACTCGTTGGCAAGGATCAAATTGTCTTTCTGCACGGTGGCACGCTGGCGCGTTACGATTTGAAAACCAAAAAACAAATCTGGTCGCGGGAACTGGTGACGAAGCAACAAATTGACGATATCATCAAAGCTGAAGATGATATGGAAGCGCGGCTGGATGCGGAGAACCCTGGCCGCTTTCGGCACCATCGCCCCCCGCAGGATGTTGAAAGATCGGTGAAGCAAATGCTGCAAGCAGAATTGTCGTTGCGCGTTTCCGGCCACAACATCTGGGTGGGCAAGGAGGACGAGTTGACGCACTACGACTGGGACAGCGGCAAGGTGCTGCGCGAAATCACGCTGCCGGAACGTGGCGGCGAACTGGTCGAAAATAGCAATGAACTGCTGATGCTCGGCGCGCAATCCGTCACGCACATCAGCCTCGTCAGTGGTGATTTTCGCGTCGAACAATTTGGCACACCGGGCGCGACGATGCTCGCAACCGCCCAAAATTCCGCCGGCGGCGGATTGCCGGGCACGGGCGTGAATAATGGCAAACCGCTGGATCCGCAGAAAGTCGAGGCCCAGGCGCAGAACTTGAAATTGCCCGCGCGGATCGCGCTGCCCGCGTTGCTCGCCAACGCCCAGCACGAGCAACAACTGGAAGCCGCACTCAGTGACGAGCCGCAGCATCCGCGTCCTAAAAATTCCAAACCGCTGCTAGCGAAAGCCGAACGCTTCCAGCTCGTTTCGAGCAAAAATGGTTTCGTGCAATTTTCCGCGCGCCTGCTTGAAGAACATTATATCACCCGCTCGGCGATGAAGGCGCCGCCGGCAAAATCGGCTCTCGATGGCGACTTGAATGCCTCGAAGACAACCGAAGTCGCCAACGAAATCCTGAATGAAATGCAACGCAACGCCGGCGGCGACACGGTCACGGAGGACGAAAGCCGTTATCAAGTCACCGTGCATTTGCCCAATGCTACCAGCGCGTCCGATTGGACGGGCCAAGTCGTCGGGCCGCCGCAGTTGTTCGTTTTGAAAACGGTCAATGTGATTGTGGCGGGCAAGACCGTGATCGTCCTCGACAAGGCGAATAAAAAACTCTGGCAGGCTGCGCTCACTTACAGCATCGCCGCCGGTGGTGGTGGATTTTTCCGCGAAGAATCACAGTTTGGTGAAGGCCCGTGCGTGGAACACGGTGACACGCTTTACGTTTTTGACCAGGCGGTTTTGACGGCGTTTGAATTGAACTCCGGCAACGCGCGCTGGCGGTTGCCGTCCGTTGGCGTCGTCGGGTTGTTTTTTGATGACAAGGACAATGTTTACGTCAACACCACCAGCGGCAATCCCGACGACATCAAGTATTCACGCCAGATTGACGTCTCCAGAACAACGGACGCCGTCCTGTTCAAGGTTGACCCGAAGACCGGCAAGACCTTGTGGAGCATCAAGCCCGGCGGCTTCATTTCCTACCTGTCGGGAAAATTCATTTACACCGTCCAGTCGTATGACCCGAATCCCGCCGACGAAGAAGTGATGAACGACATGATCGCCGCCATGCAAAAACCGCCTTACCTGCGCATCGCGCGCATCCGGCCTGCCGACGGACGCATATTGTGGGAACACTATCAAGACCGCTGCCCGATAGACGTGCGGTTCAATGATAACTCCATCGAACTCATCTTCAAGCGCGAGGTACAGATGCTGCGTTACCTGACGTTCTGAATTTTTTACTGCTTCACCACTGTGACCTGGCCGGTATTCGGGTCATAGTCAAGTTTCGTTCCGTAAGGCGTCGCTGGCAGTTTGCCCACATAATTCGGCACCAGTTCAGTCAGGTCTTTGGGCAAACGGCCTTCCTGCGTGTTGAATAGCTGGACGGCCCGGTTGAGATACGACATGTCAATCGTCTTGACCGCGTTTTTGTCTACTCGCATCAACGTGCCCAGATAATCCACCGACGACGGAGCGGGATTGGCGCTGTCGGTTGTTTTGGTGGTTTGACTTGTGTTGGCGCCCTGGGGATGAGGATTGGAATTATTTTTGCCGCAACCGGCCAGAAGCAATCCGACCGCAACCAAAATCAAAAAGGACGCTCTCATGCCGTCAATTTAATCCAAACCGCGAAAAATCCAAGCCGAACTTGGGCTGGGCGAACACTACGCCATTTTCGCCGCCAACTCGCGCGCCTGCTGGATCAAATCGAGATCGTCAGCCAGATTGCCGAAACGGAATTTCGGCATACCGCTTTGCTGTTGGCCGAGCAACTCACCCGGCCCGCGCAATTTCAAGTCCATCTCCGCGATGCGAAAACCGTCGTTCGTTTCTTCCAGCATTTTCAGGCGTTCATCCGCCCCGGCAGTTTTCGCGTCGGAAACCAAAATGCAGTACGACTCGTGCGCACCACGCCCGATGCGGCCGCGCAATTGATGCAATTGCGCCAGCCCAAAGGCTTCGGCGTTTTCAATGAGCATCACCGTGGCGTTCGGCACATCCACGCCGACCTCGATGAGCGAAGTTGCGAGCAATGCATTCACCCCGCCGGCACGAAATTCCGTCATCACCCCGTCTTTTTCGCGGCTCTTTAATCGCCCGTGCAACAATCCGACGCGAAAGGGCGCAAGCAAGGTTTTCAAATTTTCAAATTCTTTCGTCACCGCTTTCAAGCCTTTCACACCCGATTCTTCGACGCGGGGATAAACCACATAAACCTGCCGCCCGGCGGCGAGTTTTTCGCGGATAAACTCCCAGACCTTCGGTCCCGCCCCGGCGGGATCAGCCGTGCGGATGAATGTTTTGATTTGGCCGCGGCCACCAGGTAGTTCATCAATCACTGAAACATCCAGGTCGCCGTAAAGCGTGAGACCAAGCGTGCGCGGAATCGGCGTCGCCGTCATCACGAGCAGATGTGGATAACGACCTTTGCGCACAAGCTGTTCGCGCTGTGCCACACCAAACTTGTGTTGCTCATCAATGATGACCAGACCCAGCTTCGGCAGATCAAAACCGGACGTGAGCAGGGCATGAGTGCCAATGTGCAAAGTCGAAGGTCGAGGGTCGAGGGTCGAAGGTCGGCGCGGCTTCTGGCTCTCGTCTCTCGACTCTCGACTCTCGACCGTCTTGCGACTACCGGTCTGTAATTCGACCTGGACGCCCAGCGGTTCAAACCATTTCTCGAAATTTTGAAAATGTTGCTCGGCCAGAATCTCCGTCGGGGCCATGAGCGCGACGTTGAAGCCGCTTTCCAACGCCATCAGCGCCGTACAGGCGGCCACGACGGTTTTGCCCGAACCGACATCGCCTTGCAGCAACCGCCGCATCGGATGCGCGCCGCCCATGTCCTTGCGGATTTCGCGCAGCACTTTCGTTTGCGCATCGGTAAGCACGAAGCCGAGCCGGGCCAGAAATGGTTTGATGAGGTGATTGTTGCCGCTGCACGGCAACGCCGTTGCGCGCGATTCAAAATTTTTCCGCCGGGTTTGGATTTGAACCTGCAATTCAATGAACTCGTCCAGCGCCAGCCGTTGTCGCGCAATTTCCACGTCAGTCAATTCTTCCGGAAAATGAATCATGTGGACGGCATTGGCGCGCGTTGGAACGTGGCGCAGGCGTCCCGCCTGCCCGGCGGAAGATTGGGCGGGAAAAGTTTTTTGCAGGCGGGACGCCTGTGCTACATTGTGCGGCTCATCAATCTGCGCTTCGAATTTTTCCAGCGTGCGCCAGATCAGCCCGCGCAACCAGCGCTGCGGCAAACCTTCGGTGAGCGGATACACCGGCGCAATGCGGTTGAGGTGGATGAAACTTTCCTCGCCGCCTTCGATGACTTCGGTTTCGGGATGGGTCATCACGCGCGGTTTGGTTTCGCTCAACTTGCCGTAAACAAAAACCTCGTCGCCCATGGCAAAATAATTTTGCATGAACGGCAGGTTCCACCAGCGGCAATGCAATCGCGCCGAGCCGTCGTCGAGAATGATTTCAAAAACGGATTTGCTGCCGCCGCGAAAACGCCTGAGCCCCAGCGTGACAATCGTGCCGCGCGCCGTGGCCGGTTCGTCCCTCGTCAGTTCGACGATCTCGCGGAAATGCCTGCGGTCTTCGTAACGCCGCGGGCGGTGCAATAACAAATCCTCGACGGTGCGGATGTCGAGGCGCGCCAGTTGGGCCGCGCGTTCCGCACCCACACTCCAAAGCGAAGTGACGGGCCTTCGCAACACTGGCGTTGCTCCTGCCTCGGCGAAGCCTCCGGCGCAGCCCGGGTCGTCCCCGCAGGCCGGCGCGGCGAGGGGGATGGATTTGGTTTCCGGCGGCGACATCACCCGCACGATACAAACCGTTTATTGCGGCTTCAACGGCAAATAAGCCGGTTAGCTCTGACTGAACCATTGCGCATCCCAAGTGCCAGCCGGAAATTTTTTGCCGGCGCCGCTCCCGCCGGGCGCTCAAACGCGGATCGCCGACGGAATGTCATTTGGCCACGGATCGGATGGCATAAAAGGCCACTTGGTTTTCCCGGTCCCGGTAGGCATGGGTCCATATTTTTCGGGAATCATCCGCTGTCTGGAGGTAATTCAAAAGCTGCGGGACAAAAGGGTAAAGAGTATACTCCGGCGGATGGATGAGGTATATGGTATTGGGAGACAAAGCGAACTTAAGCTTCTCGTAAGGCGTCATATGCCAGATAGGTTCAGACAAGTGCGGACCGTCGAGCAGGAACAGGAGTTGTTCGTTGAAACCCCAGTCGAAACTGACGATGGTCAGATCGGTCCGCCCTTTGACATCATTACAGAACTCGTCCAGTGCATTCGACCACATGCCCCGGCCACCGGTTTCATGAATTAAACGCTCGGTTTTTTGAATAGCGAGCCAATGGCCCGATATCAACACCAGACCGGCGGCCACAACGATGGTGCGCCGGATCGAATTGCCGATCGTTGCAGCCGATTTTATCCGCCAGAACTGCACCAGCGCGGCGGTTATGATCAAATGCGGAAAAGGATAAACCAACAGGGCATGGTGAATAAAAACCGCGTCGGGAAGCAGCATGACGCTCATCGTTTCAAAAAGGGCGCTGAGCAGTAGAAAGGCAAAAAGCCGGCACTTCGAATCAGTCCGGAAACCTCTGAGCACTTCCACGGTCAGGAACACTGACGCCAATAGAAAGGCAAGGCCGAAGGGACTCCAAACCGCAGATGGCAGTTCCGACATTGTGTCAAATATCCCGCCCGTGTGCATCAAACGCCAGAAGTAAGAACCATCATACATGGCCAACGCGGCATTGATTTTATCCATAAACTGGGATTTCCCGACGGCATTGCTGGCATGCAGCAGAATTAAGTCGGCCCGCAGCACCAGGATGGGACTGGCAGTCAACAGAAACCCCAAGCTACCCAGCGCAAACCTGCCAGGTGCCGCCCCTATGGCTGAAACAATTTGCTTCCGATGAGTCAGCAGCAACGCCAGTCCGCAGCCAAAAAGAATCACGATAAAGTCAACCTTGCTGAAAAAGCCCAACCCTAAAAAAAACGAGGCAAAAAAAAGCTGGTACCATTTTCGCCTTTGCCACCAGAGGAGCAACAAATTGAATCCGGCAAACCGGCAGAGAAAACCCGGCACCACCGGACCCCAATCATGCATCGTCATAAAGAAATAGGAAGGATCCAGGCCCAGCAACGGACCAGCGATCAACGCGGCCGGCAGGCCCAGCAACCTCCGCGTCCAAAGCATGAAGAGCAACAGACCGATCAGACCCCACCCCAAAGTCGTAAGCCGCAATACGGCGACACTGGGACCAAATAACGCAAAACTCGGGATGAGCAGCCAGCTTTTCAGGGCACCGAAATAAGGCAGGACCAGAATTGGAAACGGGCGGCCAAAGCAATTAATGGTCATTATGCCGGGCATATGGTCGCCGTGGGACTTGCCGGTCAGAAAGTCTTTGGCCTGCCCGGCACAAAGCGCCTCGTCATAGTAAAGTCCCGGAGCCGATAAATCCCGGGTCGCAATATACGTCATCAGTAGCGAAACGATCAGCCAGACCGAAAACAACACTATTAATCCCCACCTGACTGGTTTTGGCGGTGGTGGCTGGTTGGGAAGGGTGGCAGTCGAACACGCGCGGCTCACAACCTGTTATTCTCAAAACCCATTCCGTGAGTCCAGTTGAAACTTGGACCGCCACCCCCGGACTTCACCGGGCTGGTGTTTCTGTTTGCCCGGAGAGAATCTTTACTGCTAGGAGCTGTCTCACCATTAACATGACGCCCCGCACCTGCCCGCCGGCAACAGCCCAAGCTCCGGAGGCAAAACTCCTTCCGCGCGATCCGTGGTTTTGGATTCCCACGCTTTATGTGGCGGTTCGCCCCTCGTCAGTTCGGCGATTTTGCGGAAATGGCGGCGGTCCTCGTAACGTCGGGGGCGGTGCAACAACAAAGCCTCGACGGTGCGGATGTCGCGGCGCGCCAGTTGGGCCGCGCGTTCCGCCCCAACACTCCAAAGCGAAGTGACAGGCGCAGCAAGCGGGGAAGATTTGGTTTACGGCGGCGACATCACCCGCACGATACAAACCGGCACGGACCGCTTCAACGGGAAAGGAGCGCGGACAGCCTGTCCGCACTCTGTTCGCACTAGATCAAATTTCTATGACTGTAATTTCCGGCCGGCAATTAAAACGGATGGGTACAGGGAACCAGCCGATGCCGGAGGTTACATACAATGGGCCTGATTTTGTTTGGAATAATCCGAGGTCGTATTCGTCCACAGCGTAAGGAACCATTATCGGTCCGTAAAAAGGGATGCGAACCTGTCCGCCATGCGAATGCCCAGCCAACAACAAGTCAAATTTTTGGTCGGTGAACAACTTTACCCATGCCGGATAGTGCATCAACAAAATGTTTTTCATTCCGGGGATGGCAAATGGCAACGGATGCTTCGGGCCGATATGAGCCATACCAATGAGGTTGATCTTTCCGCCAGCAATCAACCGTTGTTCATCAACCAACCAAGCTCCACCAGTTGCGGCGAAACACTTAATCATCCCATCGAACGGCACTTTGCTCCAGTAATCGTGGTTGCCCGGCACGCCATACATCGGAGATTTGACGCCGGATAAAATTTCGAGGGCTTCCGGCAGGAACTTTCCCTCTTCCATGATGTCGCCGGTGAAACATACGAAATCCGGCGACAATGAATTGATCATGTCCACGACGGATTGTGTATGGGCGCGGTCGCCTTTATGATGCAAATCACTAAAATGAACGAAGCGATGAGTCGACTTGCCGTCCGTCAGGTGCAGCCGGCGAATTTTGATCCACTGCGGCTCGATCCATCCAGTATCGCCAATAACCGCACAAGGCGTTAACAGCAATGTGGCAAAAATAAATCGGCGTCGGCTGATTTTGTTGAATTTCACAGCGGCACAGACGTTACGCTAAATCAACCATCTTGTGTTGCGAGGATTGCACCGGGCAAACCACAGCGCTAATTTGATGCGTGCCCGTAAAATCCGTTCAATCAAAACCTGCGCCGCTGTGGTTGCTCGTGCGGGTCAATGCGCTTCAAAGCTGGCGGCGGCTCCTGTCCGTGCGTGAGCAATCGCGGTTGCTTACCGGCAGCATCGCGTTGTTCATGGCCGGTTATCTCGTCGTATCGTTTGAGCTGTTCTATCACGGGCTGAGATTCATAGCGAAATTTCCGGGCCTGGGTGCGGTGCTAACGGAGCGGTTGATGTATGGGTTGTTCGCATTTTTGTTCGCGCTGCTGCTGTTGAGCAACCTCATCATCGGCTACACCAATTTATTCCATAACCGGGAGACGGCGTTTCTGCTGACGCTGCCGGTTCCGACCCAGACCATTTTCCGCTGGAAATTCATCGAATCCACGGTGCTGGCGTCCTGGGCGTTTGTTTTTTTGATTGCGCCGTTGCTCGCGGCGTTTGGCTTGTTGCGCGGAGTGCCCTGGCATTTCTATCCGGTGACGCTGGGGCTCATCGCATTGTTTATCGTGCTGCCGGGCGTGCTGGGCGCGGTTCTGGCCATTTGGGTGGGGAGATTTTTGGACCGGCGCAGTTTTCAAATCGCCATGATCGGGACGGCCATGGTTTTGCTGGCGGTGGCGGCGTTTTGGTGGAAGGCCCCGCCGGTTGATGATGCGTTGCTCGACAAGCGCACCCTCGAAGCGCTCGATCTGCTCCTCGCCAGGACACGATTTACCATGTTTCCGTTTCTGCCGAGCTTCTGGCTGTCGTCGTCCGTGTTGCAATGGGCCGAGGGTATCCTGCGCGGCGCGGCATTTTTCACGCTGGTGCTGTTGAGCTACACGATGTTTTTCGGCGGAATTGCGTTCACCAGGTTCGGCAATGTGTTTTACCACACGGCATCGGTGGTGCAAAGCCGCGCGGGCGGCGGGCGGATTTGGTTTCGCGCCGGCCAGAATTACCGGCACTCCACCGGCCGGCTCGAAAAAATTATGGTGAAATTTTTCCAGCTCGACCGCGACACATGCGCGCTGGCGGTCAAAGACCTGCGGATGTTTTGGCGCGACACCACGCAATGGGGACAGTCGGTGATGTTATTCGGCCTGCTGGGCGTCTATGTCATCAACCTGCGAAATTTCACGCACCAGTTGGCCAGCCCGTTTTGGACCAACCTGATCGCATACCTGAATCTCGGCGTCTGCTCGCTGAATCTTGCCTCGGTGACAACGCGGTTTGTGTTTCCGCAATTTTCGCTCGAAGGCTGGCGGCTGTGGATCATCGGCATGGCGCCCATAGGCATGGCGCGTGTGGTCAAAACCAAGTTCTGGCTGGCCAGCATTTCATCGCTGTTGGTCACGTCCGGCCTCATCACACTGTCCTGTTATCTGCTCAAGATGAGCTGGGACCGCGTGCTGTTTTTTGGCGCGGTGATTACGGTGATGACATTCGCGCTCAATGGCCTCGCCATCGGACTGGGCGTCCTTTATCCGAACCTGAAGGAGGCCAACCCGAACAAAATCGTCAGCGGCTTTGGAGGCACGCTCTGTTTTGTGCTGAGTTCATTTTACATCCTGGCTTCCGTGCTGTTGCTGTTTTTTGGCGCGGCCGGCCTGCACGCGCGCGAAAGCTGGGCGGCGGAAGGCATCACCGGCTTTGTGCTGCTGTCCGTTGGCATCGGCTGGCTGCCCCTGAGATTTGGGTTGCAACGGTTGAAAAATTTCGAGGTGTGAAAACGCGGCCGTCGCCGCCGGCCGGTTGCAACCCGTATTTCAAGAACGCGACTTGGAGGGCGGGGTTGCGCGTTGCGGCTGCAAAAGTTTGTCCAGCGCTTCAAACAACAACGGCGCGCTCGACAGATGCACCACCCGGCCATCCCGCGCCACCCAACCGAAGCCCTCACCGTAAGCCGGACCGTTCACGATGCACAAATCGGTTGAACATTCGGCAATTTGCCGTTGGGCGGCGCTGATGGCATCGGCGCGCACGCCATCCGCTTGAAATTTCCATCCCACGATTCGCGTTCGCGGAAACCAGCTGCGCAGCTCGGCGATGATTTTGGGCGTCGCCACCAGCTCGACGAGCAACCTGCCTTGCCGGGTGGGAATTTTATTGACCGCCTTGATTTCGGCGAGTTTGCCGGATTTGTCGGTCGTGAAAATTCTTCCGAAGGCGAAATCGCCGACCGCCGCCGCGTGAAAAATCGCGTCCACTTTTTTGGATGACACCGCTTTCAGCTTTTCGCGCAGATCGGCCGCCGTCGTGAAAGTCTCCACCCGTTGCGCGCGCCGTTCGCCGCCATGCGTGGCCATGGTGCCGATGAGCAGAATCACCCTGTGACCACGCGCCGCGAGAAAATTGGCCAGCTCCGTGCCGAGGCGGCCGGTCGAAAAATTCGTGAGCCGCCGCACGTCGTCCAGCGGCTCATAAGTTGGTCCTGCGGTGACGATGCAGTTCATGTTGACGTCCAAGCTTCAGCCTGTTCGCGTCGGATGGCAAGTCGAAGCTTGAACGCCAACCCTCACGGGGCGCAGTTGTGTCCCGCACCGCGGGATCAGCCGCAGCGGTGTTAAATCACTCAAGGCGTCTTCCAGGTTTGGAACGGCTGCGACTGGCACTCCGCGCACAGTTGCGCTCCACAATTTATTTCAGCCACCACGCGAGCAGCGGCGCGACGGCGAGGCCCGGCAGAAAATTCGCCAGTTCGACCCGGCGGACCTCAAAAATCATCAACGCAATGGCGCACGCGATCAGGCCGGCGGCGGCATCGACCGGATCCACCAGTCCGTGCGCGGCGAGAAACGG
>Ga0187866_1001341_pt1 | contig 23865 bp, 20 predicted proteins | sample June2016WEW_11_1_3_FD_133013 | JGI IMG/M metagenome (GOLD analysis project Ga0187866, IMG submission 133013) | Peatland microbial communities from SPRUCE experiment site at the Marcell Experimental Forest, Minnesota, USA - June2016WEW_11_150 | ecosystem: Environmental > Terrestrial > Soil >...
GGTTCCGGCGCCGGTTTCTGCCCGATAATTTCCGTGCCGGGTCCGGCCACCACCGGCTGCGTTTCCGCCCCGTTATTGCGTGGAGCGGTTAGCGGGCGCTCGTCGCGCTTCTCGGCCGGTTCCGGCGCCGGTTTCTGCCCGATAATTTTCGTGCCGGGTTCGGCCACCACCGGCTGCGTTTCCGCCCCGTTATTGCGGGGCGCGGCTGGCGGGCGCTCATCGCGCTCCTCGGCCGGTTCCGGTGCCTGTGCGGGCAGCGGTTCAACCACTTTGGTTTGCAGCCCGGTTGCGGCCTGTAACCAGGCCTGTTCTTTTTGGCGCGACGAGGTCAGCAGCGCCTGTAAATCTTTCTCCGCCTGTTCCTGTGCCTGTTTCCGTTCGGCAATTTCCTTCTCCAGCTGGCTGGCCTTCTGGTGCAATCTTTCGTTGGTTTTGGTCAATTCGGCATACTGTTGCTTGACTTGCAATTCCCATTCCTCCATTTCCCGTCGTTGCGTCCGCTCTCTCCGCAAAAAGTTCTTGAGGCCGAAATGAAAGCGGATCATGCCTGCCAGCAGCAGCAGAGAAATCAGGGAGTAGATGATGTCCACATTGATTCCCCACTGGGTGCTGGCGCCCAATGGTTTTACCGCGAGGAACAAGCTTAACAGCGCCAAAAGTGAGAGCGCACCAAAAAGCAACCACCCCAGGAGCGTGAATTTGAAAAGCCGGCCCAGGCGCAGTGCGTACCAAGCCACCCCGAACTGCAGTAGCCCCGATGTCAGGCGTATGATGTCCATGTTGTTCATATCGGCAACTGTTGCTTTGGTTGTTTGTAGCAAGAAAAAGGCCAAAGAAACCGTAAGGAAGGCAATGAAAGACTAATTTATTTCGGGCCAACAATCTTAAAAGAGCGGAAACGGGTCCAGGAACCACAGCGATATTCAAATTAGAAGCCGCTGGCGGCGGCCCCGGCAACTTTCTCAGAGCCAGTTCCGCCAAACGAGCTTTTCCACATGTTCTTTGGCAACAAGCCGAGAACGATGAACCCAAGCTGGCTCGCCACGAAGAGCATCAGCCATCGGAATGCGGCTTCCGTAAAACCATACGAGTGCAGGCCGATGCCGAGCATGTTTACGCCGAACCACGACCAGCTTGTGACGACGTTTCCAAAAATGGCGCAATTGATGAGTCCGCGCTCGCGGATCATTCCGCCCCAGCGCAGGTGCAGGACGAGCGCGTTCCACAGCACGATGATGAGCGCGCCGTTTTCCTTTGGGTCCCAGCCCCAAAACCGGCCCCACGATTGGTCGGCCCAGATGCCGCCCAGTACCGTGCCCACGAAGCTGAACAGCGTCGCGAAACAGACAATGCCATAAACCATCCGCGCCAGCGATTTAGCCGTAGCCGCGTCCAGCGTTTTGGTAAACACGCCGCGCACGATGTAAATCAGCGCCAGAAATCCGGCCACGAACGTGCTCGCGTAGCCAAGCGTGACGACGACGACGTGCGTCGCCAGCCAGAAGTTGGTGTCGAGCACGGCGCGCATCATTTCCATCGTGTCGCCGCCAAGCGACAGGTTGTGCGCGATGATGAGCGTGATGAAACCGATGCCGGAAGCGGCGAACGCGCCGATCCCGTTCTTGTGAAACCGTTCCAGCACGAGGCCGAGCACGACCGCGCCCCAGCCGATGAAGATGGCCGACGAATAAAGATTGGTCACCGGCGGGCGGCCTTCCAGCGCCATGCGGAAAATCAAACCGGTCGTGTGAATCACAAACGCCAGCCCAACCAGCCACACGGCCGAGCGGCGCAGCGTTTCGGAAAGATTGAACCACGACAGACAGGCGAGCAGTCCGGCAAGCACGTAAATCACCATCGCCTTGTAGAAGGGCTCCATCTGATTGTAGAAATCCTCGTAGTCAACTTTTTTGAGCGCGTGGGTAAAGTTCGGTTTGAGAAAAGCGCGGTATCCGGCCAGTTGCCGGTTGAAGCCGGTCACGTCGCCTTTTTTGAACGCGGTCGCCATCGCGGCATAATACTGAACCGGAGGATCAATGGTTCCGATGGCGGCATCGGAAATCAGCGCCTTGCCCACAGGCGACCAATCGTTGCGTGTTTGCGCCGGTTGCGTCGGCGGAACCAGCAGCGGTGGTTCCAACTCCGCTATGAACTCAAACTTGCGCGCAAAAGCCATGAACTGGTTGTAAGCCGTCTCGTCATATTTCCGGTTGGCCTCCTGCGCGCGCACGGCCGCTGCGCCCGCCGCCATCACGCGCTCGTAGTCCGCAAGTTCCGCCCCCCAATCCTGCGCATCGGCTGGCTGCAGCGTGTTTTTGAGCCGGACGTAAAGCAGAAGCCGGTCGTGCATCTTCACCACGGCGCGCTGGAACGCGTCGCGCCGCACATCTTCGATTTTTTGCACGCGCTGGTTTTCCTGGTCGAGCGCGTCGAGAGCGGGCTGGATCTGGTTCCACGAATAATGTTTGCCGTCCTGCTGTTGCGCCTTGTCCTTGCCCGGCAGCTTGAGCAGCGCGATGAGTTCAGGATGGTCCACGCGAAAAACCGGCCATTGGTCAGCCACGTCCGGGTTCATCATTACCATCGCCAGCCACTGCCTAGCGGGGATGATTTGCGGTTTTTCGTTCCAATTCTTCCACGGTTCGAGATTGAGCGTCTGCTTGTCCCGCAATTGCAGCAGCGAATTGCGGGCCAGCGAGTCCATCGGCTGCAGCCGGCCGTTGGCGAGCAGCGGCAGGTGCCCGAAACCAGAATAGTCAAAGCCCTTGTCCGCGGGCGCGCGCAGCGCGCCCAAAAACCACGTGGCCATGACCACGGTCAAGATGAGCGGCAACCACTTTTTCATACAACTTTCAACGTAGCACAGGCATCCCGCCAGTCGGGAACAACATTGAGATTTCAACGGCAGGCGGGGACGCCTGCGCTACCTTTTGCGGCCGTTTTTTCATTTCGTTTTCCTTTTTGAAATGAATCCGATGAGGTGCATCGTAAATTGAACCACGAGTCCGATGGCGACCATCGCACAGCCGATGTAGGGCGTCAACCAGCTCGGATTGCGCACGACCTGGAGCACCGACGACGGCGCGCGACCGGCCTGACGCGCCGCTTCACCGGCGTCCATTTGATATTGGTAAAAGGTCAGCCCGGCGTAACGCAGCGGGTTGTTCATGTAAATTTCCACCTCCCGGTTCTCGCCGGTCTGCGGATTGTCAATGCGCACGCGGCTCCGGAAATCCTTGGGGATGTCGGTACCGGGATAAATGGTGTGCGTCGCCTTGAGCAACGTCAGCGAAAACGGGTCGTAGAAGCGCGTTGGACGCAGCTTGAACGTGAACGTTTTGCCGCCAACCGCCACCGACTGGGGCGCGGTGAGTTGGCTGACGATTTTTTCCGCCATCTGCAGTCCCGCCTGTTGCACGTAACCTTCCTTCACCGCCTCAATCATCAGGTCATCGGCCGTCCAGCCGGAGACAACCCACTTGCCCGAAGGGCCATTGGGGCCGGCGATATCAATGAGCGCCGTCGGCACGTTTTTGTCGTCCATGGATTTCGTCTCCGGTCGCACAGCAAAATCAAAGCTCGCCGCAACGCCATTGGTGGTCAACGGCGGGCCGTTTTGCATCATGGGCGCGCGAAACGTCGGCTCGGAATTTTTCCAGAAACTTTTCACGCGAATGACGAACGGCAGATGGGCGTCTTGGATTTCACCGCCGCGCGCGAGCAGTCGGTCCGGGAACGTGATGACCTGCTCCCGGTTCGAGTCCGCCTCGGTGGTAAAGGCCAGTTCGTAGTTCCGGGGGCTTTCGGAATACCACTTGGTTTCGCCCTCCGAAAAACGGATTTGCGATTCGTGCGCCAGCATGTCGGTCGCCAACTGGCCGACGAGCAGCAGGATGACGCCGGCGTGTGCGAGTTGAATGCCGATTTTTCTGGTCGTGAGTTCGAACCGGTAGATGTGCGCCGCGACGAGATTGATGAGCAGCAGTGTGCCGATGAGATAACCGCCAGGCAGCAACAGCGGCACCCGCCAGCCAAACATGTCCACGCCGAAAATCAGCCACTGGCGGAAGTAGCGCGCCTGCGCGTTGTAAAGCCCCTCGTCCACCTGCGCCAGCGTGCCGATGAAAACAAGCACGATGCCGAACGCCAGCAACATGACCGTCAGCCGGAGCGACGTGAAAACTTTAAGCAGCCGGTCAACGAACATTGGGATATTTTGCCGACTGGATGAATTTGGTAAAGGCTTCCTTCTGTTGTCCGACAAGTTGTTCGTCGCCCATCAATTTGTAAAACCACGTCTGCCCCGCCTGCGGCAGTATAACACCAATCAGTCGTGCCTTTTGGCCGGTCTTCGCGTCGGTGCCTGTCATGTCTACAACTGTGGTCTGCTCGCCTGCGACTGTGATTGAACTGGTCATTGCCGGAAGATTTTCTTCGGTGACCGGCGGCAGGCCGAGTTGGCCGCGCCAGCGATTCACATTGGGAAGCACGCCGCCGCCTTCGCCGTTCAGCATGGCCACGTTCACGTCCGCCTTCGCGCCGTTCGTGCCGGCGACGGCGTATTCGGCCAGGAGAAATTCCGATGGTGGCACCTCCTGCCAGTCCGATGGCACGGTCCAGACCGGTTTCCCGGAATTTTCCGCCGATGATGTTTCCGGCGCTACGAGCGGATGCGACGGGACCGCCGGGGATTCGTTGAAGGAAACCGATTTCAGGAATTGAATAAAACCGGGTTTTTGCGACGCGACAAATGATTCCTCGCCGGTCATTTTGAAAAACCAGCTCATGTTGCCGCGCGTCATCATCGCCACCAAAATCCGCTCGCGGGATTTGCCAATCATCGGCTGCTCGCTCGCAAAGTTGAACAGCCTGCCCTGGTCCGGGCCGATGGCAACCGGCTCAGCCTGCTTGACGGCGTCCGGGTCGGTGGTCGGCGGCAACTGCACCTGCTGGCGCCACATGTTGACCAGTTCCAGATCGCGCCCGATGATGGGCAGCGGGATGACCGACACATCCGCCGATTGGCCGTCCGGGCCAATGACGGAGAAACTGGCCACGCGCATTTCGCTTGGCGGTTTTTCCTGCCAGCCGTCCGGCAAGGTGTACGCCAAAGTTGGCGGCGCGGCTGTCTCCGGCGCGGCCATTTCACTCCCGCTATCCCCCGGCTTGGGCACAGCGGTTGGAGTTGGCGGGATTTCCTTTGGTGCGTAATAAACCTGGTTGCTCTCGCGCTTGCAGCCGGACAGCAGCGCCACGCACAACCACAACCCGCAAAGCGCCAATTGCCGAACTAATGATGACCATTTCATTTCGGAAAGGCTCCAGTATGGCAGTCGGCGCAGGAGAAGTCCAGATAGGTGGAGTCAATATGATAGAAATCGTAGCCGTCGGCCTTGAGTTGTTTGAGTTGCGCGCCACTGCCCTGCGCCAGGATGATGTGGCACAGGTTGCAATCACTGGCCGGAATCATTTCCTTTCCATCGTCGGTTTTGTGGGCGCCGTCATGACAGCGAAAACAGCCCGGCCAGATTTTGTGGCCGATGTTGTCCGGATGAACGCGCCAGTCGGTCTTCATTTCCGGGAAGAAATTGTTCCGGTAAATCCGCTGCGCCTCGGCCACCAGGTCGTCTATGCCAGCCAGTTTGGGATAACTGGCGCGCAGGCTGGAGGCAATCTTCTGCATGGCTTCGTCCTCGGTCTGATAGGGCGCGATCAGGACGGCCACCACGTTGGACCGCACCCACGGCACCGAACGATCCAACCGCCCGGCAGTGATGGCGTCGTCTACAGCCTCGTTGGGCGGAAGAAAACGGTGGGAGGGACGGGTATGGCAGTCCAGGCAATCCATGGTGCGAATGGTGTATTTAGCCGGGTCATCGAGAAAATTTTTGCTCCGGTAAACCGTGACCTTGCCGGTGGATTTTTCGGTGACGCGCACCCACGGGATGACCTGCCGCTGTTCATCGGTGGCGATGTATTCGACTTGGTCGTTCCGGCTCACATGCCAGTGAATGCCGCTCGGCGGGCTGTTCGCCCCGCCGCCGCCGACCTTGAGCAGCAAACGAACGGCGAAGGGCGTGTTGGTTTCGTCAGACAGATAGTGGGCGTAGGTCCGGTCCATGATCCCGATGAACCTTTCGGGCCAGTGACATTGCTCGCACGTCTCCCGCGCCGGCCGCAGGTTTCCCAGGGGCGTTTGAATCGGTCGGGGATAACGGTCCAGCACCACGTCGTAAAGCTGATGGACGCCATTGAGTTTGGTCCTTACGTACCAATCCGCGCCCGGGCCGACGTGACACTCGACGCAGGCGACGCGGGCGTGGGGTGACTGAAGATAGGTGGTGTATTCCGGCTTCATGGGTACATGACAGGCTGCGCCGCAAAACTGGACCGAATCGGTGTATTGGTAGGTTTGATAACTCCCGATGGCGGAGCAGAGCAGAAACACCAGCGCCCCGGCGATGAACACGCCCAGCAACTTCCGGTCGCGCGGACGGGAGAGATCGACCGCCAGCGACCAGACGCCCGGTTTCCGTCGGCGTTGCACCCACAACCCGGCAATCATCAGCGCGAGGCCGAGAAAGAAAAAGACCGGCGCCAGAATATAAACCAGAATCCCCATGTAGGGATTGCTGCGGGGCAGAAACAATTCGGTGGCAAACAGGAACAGGCAGGAAAACACGCTGCCCGCCGCAATCACGATACCCATCAGGCTGAGCCAGTTTTGAAACAGGCCTAATCGCCGGAGGAAGGTTGGATTCTCGTTTTGCGGCATCTGGCAAACCAGTCAGGCGTCATCTTTTCCCGGAACGAAACTGCTGCCCGCTTGACCTTCTGCGGGATTCGGATTGGTTCCCACCGGCCATTCGCAGGAGCCGGAGAAAATTATTGCTGCGCCGGCTTGTATGATCGGACCTTCGTCACCAGCGCCTTGATCTCATCGTCGCTGAACTTGTCACCGAATGCCTTCATCTTTTCCTTGCCATTTTCCGTGACACCTTCCTTGATGGCCTTGGCGGCCTGGGCATCGTCAAAGGACGCCTGGACCTTCGCGTCGGTCAAATCCTTGATGTCCAGTTTACGCCCCATCAGCGTGTGGCCTTTGCCGTCCTTGCCGTGACAGGCGGCGCAATTTACATTCCAATTTTCGGTGACGTCCCCGGCCGCAGCCAGCCGGCAGAAGGCTAATCCGGACAGAACTATGATGGCGGCCACCTGCAGGCGGAATTTCGTTTTCATAATGGCGTTAATAAAAAGCTCTGAACTGGTTTTGTCAAACCAAACATCCGATGAATCGCCCTCAAACCGTCTCATCTGGAATTCAAAACCGGTATTCCATGCTCGCGTAAACCAGATGGGCATCGTAATTGTTGTTCCCGCCGGAGGTTTGATCCTGATTGCGGAAGAACCCGTATTTCAAGCTGACCTTGATGGCCCTGGTGATCTGGCGGGTGAGGGTGGCCGTGATACTTTGTTCCTCGGCTCCGGCACCGAAGGGCTGGCTGTAGGCCGAATTGTCCACGTAATTATCCGCGCGATAGTAGTTGTATTGCAGTTGCAAATCGGTTTTCTCGTCGAGCGCATAACCGGCCAGGGCGTTGACCGTCCAATAATCATTCGCGCCGTTCAGCACGAGATTGGTAACGCCCGGCAGGCTTGACGCCGGCGTGTCCACGCTGGATAAAACGTAACTGCCGCTGACCTGCATATACAAGCGCGCCCATGGTGTCCAATTGACGCTTTCGCTGATGATGTGGCTGGTGATGTTCGCGCTTTGGACTTCCCCGGCATGGATGCCGCCATTGGGAATGGAAGTGGTGTCCACCGTCGAGTATTGGAAATCGTAGCGCGTGACCAGCGACAAGGTGCTCAAGACACGCCACGTGGCGCGGATATTCATGTCATCCACCGTGTAATTCTGGTTTTGCATATAGCCCGGATAATTGGTCGGAGCGGCGTCCAGGTTGTTATCGTAGTCGTAATTGTGAATCTGATGATAATACTGCGCGCCGAAGTTCAGTTGATTGAGCGGATACCAGTTGGCGCCGACGGTGTATTTCTGGCCGAGCCGGGTCCAATCCTGATTTAGGATGGGAGTAATAACAGCCGTGGTTTCATTCCAGACCTCGTTGCCGCTGTCTTCCGACCATTCACCGCGGGCGTAGAGCGACCAGTTGCGAAAACCGGTGTAACGGGCTTCCAAGCTCTCCGCCACGTCGAGATTCCAATTGTCACTGCTGGCCGACGTCGGGTTCGGATAGGGAGTGACCGGTCCGCCTTTTGCATGTACACCATTGTCGCTGAAATTGTCGGAAAGGTCGCTGCCGTCGTATTCAAAGCGGAGCGCGGGAACAAACACCAGATTCTCGATCGGCGTCAGCATCAGGTTCATGTTGGCCACATACTCTTTCGTGTTGCCGCCACCGGTAAGGCCGGTGAAGCCTTCATCACGGTTCTGGCTGTTGGCATAGGTGGTTGAAAATGGAGAGTTGTAACTTGGGCCGTAAATCCGGCTGCCCGACAGGTCGGTGTCTATGGTCGTGAAGGAGCCGCCCAATGAGAACGTGACCTTCTTGTTGAAGCGGGTCTCCGTAAAACCGTGAACATTGAACAAATCGTTCTGCGAGACGTTGTCCTGAGTCACGTAACGGTTGGTAGTTGTTAATCCCGGCATCCGGTCAATGTTGAGCGAATCATTGTTACGATCAATTTCGTAGCGGATGCCGAGTCCGACATCGGTGTCGCCCAATGTGTCCTTGATGTCGGCCTGAAAGATGTCACGTGTTTCGTCAATGCCCATGAACGTCGGGACAATGTTGCGCGTTCCCGCGCCCCCGGTCAAACTGGTGTCGCCCCAGGAAGTTGAATCTTTCTCACCGTGGCGGAAATCGTGGTCGTAACGGAAGGTGATGATCGGTTTGTCGGGAAGGGTCAACCCGGCTTCAAACCACACATCGCCGCGGTCAACATGAAGTTCGTTGTTGTACAATGAAAACCACTGGTTGTTTTGAGGGAAAAATCCGCCACTGCCGTCATACCAAGTGCGGAATTCCGTGTAACCGCCCCGGAGATAACCTTTGTCTGGATCAGACAATTCCAGCCGGATGGAATAATCGTGGTTGTCGAAAATGCCGTGTCCGTCCACCTGAAACAGCCCCTTCTTTCCGAGGAATTGTTGATAGTGAAAATCTTGCACGCCACCAAACGCACCGTCCGGGATTTGGTGCTGATGTTCCGCCTGTGCCCTGTCTCCGCTCACCAACATCCCGCCGGTGCCGAGGGTAATCCAATTATTATAATCCGTGAGCGAGGCATCACCGCTCACCGCGTTTGTATTTGTTGCCGGCGCCCCCTGTGCGGCGGCGGGCCAAGCGTCAAGCAGACAAACTGCGAGAGCCAGATTACTGATTATCGCCAGACGCCGGCTCCCATTGCCAGGATTGAAAAGTGCCTTCACAAGTTTTTCCGGGTTGGTTTGCTCAACTTAAAAGCGTAAATGATCGTTGACCTGCGAACCGTGGATGGCTTCATGGCAGCCCGCGCTCCAGCAGGTTCCACGGGGAAGGAATGAGGTGTGATCCTGGCTCGCGATGTAAATATGGCCGTTGGACTTTTGTTGTTGGAAATGGCAGCGCAAACAAAGCGTGGCATTGCGCGAAACCAACATTCGGGCGTTCACCGTGCCATGCGGATCGTGGCAGGTCGTGCAACCCTCGCGCAGCGCTTCGTGCTCGAAAACGAACGGTCCGAGTTGCCGCGTGTGGCACTTGGCGCAGATATCTTTTTGCGACATGAGTTCCGTGCCGCCCCCCATGATCACGGAACCCTTGTGCGGATTATGACAATCGCCGCAACTGACCTTTCCCTCAAGGACCGGGTGATGCGATGGCAGGTTGAATTGGGCCCGCTTGTCCAAGTGACATTGAAAACATGTCTGCGGCGATTTGCGGGGATTGATGATGGTGTCGGGGGCGCCGCCCGATTGATTGTGAAGGCTGCCGGGGCCGTGACACGATTCACAGCCGATATTTTTGGCGTTGTCGCCCGGAGCCTTCAAACGATGGTGGCTCGCCGTCTTGAAGTCGCGGTAAATCTCCTGGTGACATTGCTCGCACGATTCCGAGCCGGCATAGGTCGCCCCGGGAATTTGCGGTGGCGCCACTTCCACCCGGTTTATGCTGGTGCAGGAAATCACCCCAACTCCAGCCAATGCCCCGAGCAGCAAAAGCAGCGTTTGCTGCGGACGATCTTTCAGCCGGGAAACAATCTGACCAACCCTGCGATTCAAGTTCGGCTTCACCATGGTTAGTTATTTAATTTGTCTGGTTAAGGATTGTTGCTGCAATAAATCCTAATTGTTTTTATAACCGACCGCCAGACCGCCCGCAAGACCGTTCGTTTTAGCTGTTTCGTGTTTGTGTATCATCTTGGAATCCATCCCCGAATTTCCTCGGGCATCCCTTCCCTAACAGGCTTTCTCTAACAACATTACGAACCCAGTCTTTACGCCTGCTAACGTAAATAAAAGTACAGGAATGGCTTGCCCTCTTTTGCCTTTTTTTACACAATATTTGTTGAAATTAACAAATCGAAACTTCAACATCATTAATTTGCAAACAGGCAATTTAATCGTAATGCTTGGTAAAGCGGTGTTTGCCTGCCTGCGGGAATCTTGGGGCGGGATGGGCCGGGAAAGAAAAGTGATTGTCCTGTTTGAGGCAACATGGCTTATCTGGGGCGTGGAATTCACGTGAAAGACAATCCCATACAGCCCATGGCGTCCGGCCGCTGGCCCGCAGTCAAATGGGTCTTGCTGGAGGCTGCGCTCGTGGTGGTCATCGGTGCCCTTTTCGCGTTTGTCGCCAACCGGGTTTCACCTCGAGGGTTGGCGCTTACGCGGGACTATTTCCCGGCGGGGACCGGCAGACTCATGTCGGCAACCCCGCTCGCTAACCCGCCGCGCAATGCCACCGGCACAAATTTCGTGGCACTTACCCCTGCCCAGTTGCTCGCCGCGGAATTGAAGGAGAAAGGACTCCAATTGATTGACGGTCGCCAGGCGGCGCAACTTTTCCACGACCCGCGCTTCCGGCAGGACATCATTGTGTTCGTTGACGCCCGGGACGAACAACGCTACCGGGAGGGGCACATTCCCGGCGCCTACGAGTTTGACCCTTACCGTCCGGAAAAATATTTTGCCGCCGTGCTTCCGGTTTGCCAGGCGGCGGAACAGATCGTGGTTTACTGCAACGGCGGCGATTGCGACGACAGCGAAACCGCGGCCATTTTGCTCCGGGACGTGGGGATCGCGAACCAGAAGCTCATGGTTTACGTGGGCGGAATCACGGAATGGGCCACCAACGGTCTGCCGGTGGAGATGGACGGACGGAATAGCGGCAACCTGCGCAACTCCGGCAAATGAAAACCGATCGAACAAACCGGAAGCGTATCGCGTTGAATCTCTCTGCGGTGCTGGGGCGGTGGGTACTGGGCGCGGTCTTTCTTTACACCGGCTTGAGCAAGGCGTTGCACCCCGTGGATTTTCTGAAGCTGGTGCGGCAGTACGACATCGTGCACAGCTTCTGGCTTTTGAATTCGATTGCCGCGGCCCTGCCCTGGTTTGAAACGTTTTGCGGGTTGCTGTTGCTGGCCGGGATCGCGGTGCGCGGAGCGGCTTTGACGTTGATGTTGATGCTGGTGCCGTTCACGGTGCTGGTGTTCCACCGCGCCCTGGCCGTTCAATCGGCACTGGCCATCCCGTTCTGCATGGTGAAATTCGATTGCGGTTGCGGCACGGGTGTGGTTTTCATCTGCCGCAAACTGCTGGAAAATTTGCTCCTGATCCTGCTGTCCGGCTGGCTGTTGGCCGGACATGGCCGGCAATTCTGTCTGCGCTTCAGCCCGTTAAAACCACGTTCATGACCGCGCGACCCGAAACGATCTGTCCACACACTGCCCTCCGTTAATGCTGTCTGACAAAACTTCTGGTCCTTGAGCAGACCGCCGGGTTGGCATTGCGTGAAGGCGTTGGCTACGCTTGTTACGTCCCGTAAAATCTTCCCCGGTGGCGTGGTTACGACGTTGTCGTGGCCATTGCCGAGGCACTGTGGAAATACGAGGGCTCAAATTTCATGGTCAACTATTCTGGTTGGTGAAATGCCCAGTTTTGGATCAGTCCCTTTCGTGCCTGAAAAAGTCCTCGAAGGTTGACGTCCAATTCTTTCATTTCTCCCAACGTGATTTGCCCGCTTAGTTTCTTTACCGCAACAATCTAACGGAACCTGCCCCTCCGCTTTTAGTGTGGCATGAAATAAGCGGTGTTTCCTGAACGGCAATCATGAGATACCTGTATTCCACAGTCTTGGGCGGCACGATGCTCGCGCTGGCCGTTGCCGCGTCTGCCCAAACCTTCAAACCCGGCGTCGCCACCATTGTGCGCATTCAAGGTGAAGCCAGATATTCACTGAACGACGACATTTGGCATCCCCTCATCGTTGGCAAAACGCTCAACGCGGGTGCCGTCATTCAAACGGGTCACGAGGCCATTGTGGATATGGTGCTGGGCAAGAGCATTGACTTTCCCCAGGCCGCGCCGTGGCCCGACCGAATCGGGCCGGCGCCGGATGCCAACGTTCGCGGCATGATTGATTACCGACCGTCCGTCGAACAAAACATGGTTCGCATGACCGGCGACACCATGCTGGCCATTGACAAGCTGACTATCTCGGACACCGGCTTGGACGCTGTCAGTGACACGGAATTGAATTTGAAGCAGGGTCGCATCTTCGGCAGCGTCAAAAAACTATCCGCGGCTTCCGAATATCTCATTAAAATTCCCAACGGCATAGCCGGCGTGCGCGGTACGTTGTTTGAAATTGACGCGAGCGGCTGGTGCGCGGTACTCAAAAATTCGGTGCTGCTTGCCATTGTCGGGCCCAACGGCGTTCCGGTGACTCATGTGGTCGGCGAAGGCAATCAATTCGATCCTCAAACCGGTCAAATTTCCCCGTTAACGCCGGACTTGCTCAATGTGTTGCACCAAATCGCCACGGCGCTGGACACCCTGTATGTGGAAGTGATCTCGTTCACGTATGACGGAACTCTCTGCTTCATTTCGCCTACCTCCGGTCGTCATTGAAGTGGCTTAACGATGCGCGAATTCAAGTTTGGTCGCAGTCGCGCCGAGGCGGACTGCGTGATCCTGGTGACCCTGTAGATGGTGAAGTCCACCCCACGAGTGTTGGATACAGTCTTGGGCCTTCGGGCATACGCAGCCGCGAACAGACATTTTTCGGTCTGCGAGGTCTGAAACTTTTTTCAACGGGCGTCTCCCGGATGGAAATGCCTGTTTTCCCAAGGAAAAGACTGGCGGGAGCGGCGGGGCTCGAACCCGTAACCTCTGCCGTGACAGGGCAGCGCTCTAACCAATTGAGCTACGCCCCCGCAATAGGACGTGTGAAACTAAAAGATGCGCCGGAGAGCGTCAAGGAGCTTTGCTTCACAAAGATTCGGGCAGCAGACGCCAAGGAGGTGGGGGTGGGGAACCCCGCTGAAGAAACGTACTGCCACCCGAATGATTCAATCTTACTTTTCTGCAACTTTTTGTCAATAAGTTATCATTCACGCTCACAGCCACTTGGCTTTGCATCTTTTGGCTTTGCCCCGGCAAATTTTATCGTCCGGCCTGCGAGGAATGGAATGAATTCCCAACCCCAACCTCGAAATCCGAAGGGCTTCCGAAACCCTGAAAATCGGTGGTAGGTCAGTTTTGACGGGGCGAAACCACAGATGAGCCGCCACCGTTTTGCTTTGGCGCACCCAATCCGGCTCGCGAGGACGCTCGCCGCGCCGGGATTTGCAAACCAACCCACTACCCGAAATTCGAAGGGAACCCGCGGGCGCGCCATGTCAGCGGTTCGGGTTTTTAAACTGCGGGTTTGTTGCCAGCCGGTTTTTCAAGATCGCGCCGAAATGCTTGACGCGGCACGCAACCCGCAACACGTTTCCTCTTCGATGAATCGCATCCACCTGCTCCCCGAACAGGTCGCCAATCAAATCGCCGCCGGTGAGGTGATTGAGCGCCCCGCAAGCGTTGTAAAGGAACTCGTCGAAAACGCCCTCGACGCCGGCGCGAAAAAGGTTGCGGTCGAAATTCAGGCCGGCGGACGCAGCCTCGTCCGCGTGACCGACGACGGCACGGGCATGAGCCGCGATGACGCACTGCTTTGTCTGGAACGCCACGCGACGAGCAAAATCCAAAAGGCCGCGGATTTGGCGGCGATTGCCACGATGGGTTTTCGCGGCGAGGCGCTGCCGAGCATCGCCAGTGTCAGCCGCTTTACCCTCACCACGCGCGAACGCGGTGGCGGTTCGCCCGAAGGCACGCAGGTGGTCGTGAACGGCGGAAAAATTGCCGAAGTCAAGGCCGCCGGCAGCGCCCCGGGCACGAGTGTCGAGGTGCGGCAGCTTTTTTTTAACCTGCCCGCCCGCCGTAAATTTTTGCGCAGCGAAGAAACCGAGGCGGCGCACATCCAGCATTACCTCACGCTTGCCGCGCTGGCGTTTCCCGAGGTCACGTTCGTGTTCCAGAAGGACGGACGGGTCGTCTGGCAACTGCCTGCGCAGAAGTTGGGAGCAGCCACTTCCAGCCGGCTTGAGGCCTTGCGCGAGCGGTTGCGCGCCCTCCTCGGCGACGAAAAAGTTTTGCCCGTGGACTTTTCCGCCGCGCTCGACGACACCTTCAAACCGGAAGAAACCGACATTTTCGAAACCGCCTTGCCGGAAAAGTCCGAAATCCGAACTCCGAACTCCGAACTCCGAATCTGGGGCTTCATCGGCGCGCCGGGCGTGTCGCGCGCGACGCGCGAAAGCCAGCATTTGTTCGTCAACCGGCGCCCGGTCGAAAATCGCGGCCTCAACTACGCCCTGCTTGAGGGTTATCACACGGCGCTGATGAAGGGTCGCTATCCGGTCTGCTGCCTGTTCCTGGAGATTGATCCGGCGGCGGTGGACGTGAACATTCATCCGACCAAGCGCGAGGTGAAGTTTCATTGCGAACCTGAAATTCGCAAATTTACCGCCCAGGCCGTGCGCGACACGCTGCTGGCGTTTCACGGCGGCGAAGCCAGTGAATCCAAACGGGGGGGTGAACGTCCTCGCGAGCCGCTCGGACAACGCACGCCAGAGTTGCCCGGTTCGTCCGATACCTCGCCCCGGCGGCCCGGCACGCCTGCGCTGCCGCAATTCCCCGAAAAGCTGAAACCCGCTGCCGGGCCGCAAAAAATTCCTGCGCACCAAGCGCCCTTTAAAATGGGCTTTTCACCGTCAGCCGCCCCGGCAGCGCCAGCGACATCCGAACCGCACGCTCCATCCTCGCTGGAAACCAGTCCGCCCTCCGCACTCCCTGCCGCGCCGGAGCGCAGCGGAGGCGGGCGCACTCCGCAATTGCCGACGCCGCTGCTCGACGTTCCCCTGCGGCTGGTTGGCGTCATTGGCAAACTTTACCTGGTGCTCGAATCCGACCGCGGGCTGGTGCTGCTCGACCAGCACGCCGCGCACGAACGGATTTTGTTCGAGCAAATGTTGAACCGGATTGAGCAGAGCGGCTCGGTGCCGTCGCAAAAGCTGCTGTTGCCGGAGACGATCGAATTGCCGGCGCGCGACGCGAATTTTTTGCGCGAGCAACTGCCTGCACTCACGCGGCTCGGCGTCGGGTTGAGCGAATTTGGGGAGCGGACGTTTTTGCTGGACACCCTGCCGCCGTTCGTCAAGGTTGCCGACCCGCGCCGGTTCGTGCTCGATCTGGTGGACGAGTTGAAGGCGGCGGGGCGCGAGGTGAATCTGGCGCGGCTGGGCGAACACACCATCGCCAAGACTGTCTGCCGCCACGCCGTGAAGGCCAACGATCCCCTCGCCGGACGGGAACTGGAAAATCTCATCGAGGATTTGCGCCGGTGCGCCATGCCCTACACCTGTCCACACGGCCGGCCGACGCTGATTGAAATGAACTACCGCGAACTGGAGAAAAAATTCGGAAGGACGCAGTAAGGCTGAGGCGCAAATGCACGTCACGCTTTACAAGCCGGGGAAAATTCCGATTCCGCCGAAACTTTACGGCGGCTCGGAGCGGGTCATTTACTGGCTGGGCAAGGCGCTGGTGGCGTTGGGACATCGCGTGACGCTGATTGCCAACGCCGGGAGCCACATCCCCGGCGTGGAACTGCGCGCAACGGCAGGGGGTGAAAAAAACCCGCAAGCCTGGTTGAACCTGATTCCGGCTTCGACGGACATCGTACATTTTCACGAACAGCCCAGGGGGCCGGTCAACAAGCCGTATTTATTGACGGTTCACGGCAACGGTCGGTCGGGCGAACAATTCCCGCCGAACACCGTCTTTGTCTCACGTCGCCACGCGGCGAATCATGGCTCGCGCCATTTTGTGCATCACGGAGTGGATCCGGATGATTATTGGTTCTCGGAACAGCGCGAGAACTACGCGCTTTTTTTGGCCAAGGCCCGGTGGCAGGTGAAAAATTTCCACGGCGCGGCGGCGGTGGCGCGCCGCGCCGGTCTGGAACTCCGGGTGATTGGCACCCGCAACTGGCCATGGCGCCTGCAACGCCGGCTGCCCTGCATCCGGGGTGTTCGCTATTACGGCATGATTGGCGAGCCGGAAAAGCAGGAGTTGTTGTCGCGGGCGCGTTGCTTGATTTTTCCGGTGCGTTGGGAGGAGCCTTTTGGTCTGTCGGTCATCGAAGCGCTGGTCAGCGGCGCTTACGTCGTGGCCACGCCGTATGGTTCGCTGCCCGAAACCGTCACGCCGGACGTGGGGGTGTTGAGCACCAGAGCGGATGAACTCGTCGAAGCCGTGAGAAATCCCCAACGGTTTAATCCCCTGACGTGCCGTGACCGCGTGTTGCGCGGCGGGTTTACGCATTTGGACATGGCGCGGAAATATCTCGGCTGCTATGAACGGATTTTGGCTCACGGCTCGCTGAGTGAACCGGACGAGCCGATGCCGGCCACCCGGCCGGGTTTCATGGCGAAAAAACTTTTGCCGTGGGAGGATTGAGTCTAAATATCCTCGACCGTGGGCCGATGGCCTGCAGTCCGGAGGCCGGGATTTGCAGTTCGCGTTGGTGGCCCCGGTTATTCGGGAGGAATTTAATTGTCAGGCGTACCGGGCTGATTGGGGTCGGGCGGAGGTGCGGCGCTTTGATCAGGCGTGGACTGCGAATTCTGGTTGGAGATGTGTTTTTGCCTTTGGGCCTGCCGGTGGGCATTTTTTTCGTCATTCCGTTGCGCATCGGCCTGGATTTGTTCGGGAGTTCTTGTGTCCGGCCCGCTGGAACTCAAGGAGGGCAGCGAAAGAAACCGGGCGGCTTCGAGCAAGGCGATCTGTTCCTCGGTGTCATGGGCGCTTGCGGCGGCGGCTTTCAAGGCGGCGATGGCATTGGTGCCGCCGAACTGTTTGGCGGCTTCAATGGCGGCGTCCCGGATCTCTTTTTCGGGACTGGTCAGGTCGGCCAGGATGTTGGACAGGGAGGCCGGGTCGTCGCTCATGGACCATTCCTGGAGGCGGTCGGTCTCGGCGTCAATGGCGGCCTGACGTTGTTCCGGCGTCAGGGTGTTGGTGGCTGCCGGGGCGGATGCGGACAGCAGGGCGACGCGCGTCACGACGTTTGAAGGTGGCGGAGTGGCCGGGGTCGCGATTGCAGGACTGGCAGGAGGCGTGGCCACTTGCCCCCTGTGTTGTTTCAAATATAAAGCAGCACCCAACACCAGTAACGCCAACAGCAACATGGCAAAAACAAATTTCGGTCTCATAAATTTTTTAGAATGGTTTCACCCTAAACAAAAAGGCCAGGACAAGCAATGCCTGTCCTGGCCCGAATTCGAAGGCTCAATCAGTCTTTGCCACTATACTTCGCTGAGCCAGTCATGACCGGATAATAAGTAGAACCGCTGACATAGATCATTCCATCGCCTGCTCCCTTGAGAGTGATTGATTCGCTACTATGCGACGCCGTCTCACTCCAAGCAAGGTTTATTGGCCCGCGAATAACGAAGGCATTGTGGGTGTTGTAAAATAAAGCGTTACCGCCGAAATCCAGGTAATCGAATTCATAAGGCCAGTCATGAACATACAGAATGGCATCGCTGCCAATTTCCTTGCCACTGTCTTTGGTGAGAGTCGAAACTTCACTGTAGGCGTAGTTTTCGCCCACCGGAGTATCGTCTATATAATTATAAGGATCCCAGAAACCAAGGTCCCAATCATAATAATCAAGCTCAATGTAGCTCCAGTAACTGCTGTTGGTGCTGGAATTGTCAAGCCGGTAGGAATTGTGACTGACGGTGTTGGTGGCCCAGAAGATGCCATAAACAGTCTCACCGTACCATTTGCTTGCGGCCGTATTAATAGGCTCCGAGTCATACATCAAGTGCGAGTTTTTATTCGAGATCCAAAGCTGCGAGGTGGCATTGGCCAGAATCGTCAACAGGTCTTTGGTGGCGAAACTATGTTTTACAAGCGCATGGCCGGTCGTGGTTGACTTGTCAACGGTGGCCGTGCCACTAACGGTAAAATACCCCGGGGCGGCCGACGCGACACTTGCCGCAAACACCGCCACTCCCAGAAGGGCCGTGCAGAATAGTATTTTGGTCAGTTTCATATTGGTTCTCTCTTTTTGTTTGGCTAGTTTCTCTTTTGTTGATTGGTTTACCAGTTGAATCGTTCCGCTTCAGCTTAAAAAGCTGAACATGAGAGAAATGGTATGGCGATGGGTAATTCTGTCAACAGGAAATTATGACTTTTTTCGACGGGTTGGAGGCTGTGTTTCCAGGCGCTGGTAATGGGCTTTTCCGTGGTGTTAGCCTTGAGCGAATGGCGGGATGACCGCGGGTTTGCGGTTGAAATTTCCCGTTTTGTTTTGCGCTTAATCCGTGGTTGAAACCATGAAAGCAACAATGGACATCAAAAACCGCTTTGTCATCATCAGGGCAGGCGGGCGCGGCGAACGGTTCTGGCCGGTGAGCCGCGAGCAGAGGCCCAGGCAACTGCTCAAACTGCCCGGCAAACGCTCGTTTCTCCAACAGGGCTTTGACCGGGTGCGGCCGCTCGTGCCGGTCACAAACATTTCTGTCATCGGCAACGAAACACAATTGCCGGAAGTCCGCAGACAACTCCCGAAAATTCCCAGCCCCGGAATTTACTTTTCCCGGTTTTCGGGAACCATCGTCTGGCCCGGAATTCAGCGCGCGTAGCGGCCATCATTGTCTTTTCGCAGCCGCCAGTTCATTATCCAAACCTTCGCGCCTGACAAGTGATTCCACTACTGAAGCTTGACGCCGTGCCCGGCCACTCCGCTAAACTCCGCGCGTGAAAGTCAGCGGGTTCACCTTTTTGCGCAACGGGCAGAAGTTCGGCTACCCGTTCGTTGCGTCCGTCCGCTCGATTCTGCCGATTGTGGACGAATTCGTCGTCGCGCTCGGGCCAAGCGAGGACGACACGGAAAAGCGGCTGCGCGCCATCGGCGATCCCAAAATCCGCATCATCCCGACGCAATGGAACGAGCGGATGCAAAACGGTTACAGCGTGAAAGGCTTTGTCTTTGGCCAGCAAAAAACCATCGCGCTGTTCAATTGCATGGGCGACTGGGCGTTTTATCTGGAAGCCGACGAAGTCGTGCATGAGGATGACCTGCCGAAAATCCGCGCGGCGATGGAGCGTTATCTTGAGGATGCGCGCGTCGAAGCGCTGGCCTTCGACTACCTGCATTTCTACGGCAACGCGAACACGTATGCGTGGTCGCCGGGCTGGTATCGCAGCGAAGTCCGCATCCTCCGCAACACGATTCCCGCGTGGTCGAGCGAGTCGCTCTTTTTCAACGTGGTGGTCAGCCACAAACGGTCGCGTTACCCGCGCGCGGCGCACACGGGCGCGACGATTTATCACTACGGCTGGGTGCGCAGCGAAACGCAGATGAACCTCAAGGCCGCCGCGACGCACAAATATTGGGAGAACCGGCCGGCGGCCACGGTGAATTATGCGCAAATTGATCCGGCCGCGCTGAAACTTTTCACCGGTGCGCATCCCCGGGTCGTGCGGGATTGGTTGCCGAAGGCCGAAGGGCTTTTCCCGGCGGACCCGAATCACCCATTAAGTCCGCGCGAGAAAAAGCATCGTTGGATGTTGAAGCTGGAACAGTGGTTCGGTTTCCAGTTCAACAAGAAGCACTACCGGCTGGTCCGCTAAATATTTCTGACGATGTTCAAATCGGCAGACGCCCGCGCACACGCTGCTATTACCTCGTCCGTCCGAATCTCAGACACGTTTCCGCCACCGGGCGACGTGACGGTCCAGTCGCGGTGTTGGTACGGAAAACCGGGTTCGTGAGCCGGATAACCAATCAGCATGAGCACCCGTTTCTGCATGGCGACTGCCAGGTGCAGCAGCCCGGTCACTCCGCCCACTGTCAAAGTGGAAAGTTTCACCAACCCCGCGGAAACCAGCAACGGCGTTCCGGCGGCGACGGGGAATCCTTCCACCCGTGCCGGTTCAAGCGCCGCGCGGTCGGACGGCCCGCCGCCGAACATGACCTGCCAGTCGCGTGCCTGCCAATGTCGCGCCAGCGCCAGAAAATTTTCCAGCGGCCAGTCTTTGTGCGGCGAACTGGTAAACGGCTGGAGAAACAGCGTGGGGCGGGTGGCGTCAAAACCGTGCGCCGCGAAAAAATGCCGCGCTTCGGCCAGCGCGTCCGCCGGCAGGTCGAATTCATTGCGGATCCGGCCGATTCGCAAACCGGATTGTTCCAGCAGGGAAAGGTTCCAGTCCACCAGGTGCAAACGGTCGTCACGCCGGACACCGCGCGTGTAAAGCCAGCCGCGCCACCGGTTATAGACGGACCCCCAGCGTGCGGGCGCGCCGCTCCACCACGCCAAAAGCTCCGTCTCGCCGTAACCTTGAAAATCAATCGCCAGCGAAAATTTCTTCCGTCGCAGAACGCGCAGCAGCTCGAAGGTGCCGTAAACCATGGATTTCAAATTGCCCGAACTGTAAACCGCGCGGTCCAGCGGGAGAATTTCATCCACGTCGGCGAAACCGCGCAGGAGCGGCGCATGCTCCCGGGACACGAGAAAATGCAGCCTGGCGTCCGGGAAATTTTCGCGCACCACGTGAACGGCCGGCAGCGTGAACAGGATGTCGCCGATGGATTTGAGCCGGATCAGCAAAATGTTTTCAGGCGTGTTCATGCTAACAGGGCAAACCTTGTTCCGCCGGACATCCGCGCAAGTGCCAGCCGATGAGCGCGGCGCAGACCCGCCAGCGTTCGCGCCAGCGCGCATTCCGGCCGAGCGTGGCCAGCACGCACAGGCCCGCGGCCAGTGAATCCAGCAAAAGCCTCAACCACAGGCCTACGGCCAAAACCAGCCGCGTCGGCAGGCGATGATTTTTGGCGAAGTAAGCGTAGCGCGAGCGCCAATACTCAATTCGCGCTTCAACCGAAACCTGCCGGGCCGTTTGCCCCTGGCCGTGCCAGACGCGGACGGCAGGCAGATGGCAAACGCGCTGTCCGTGCCGGCGCGCTTGCAGGCAGAAATCCGTTTCCTCGAAAAAGAAGAAGTAGCGTTCGTCCAGCCCGCCGAGTGTGTCCCAAACCGATTTGCGAACCAGCATGAACGCGCCGACGACGGTTTCCACCTCCACCGGCTCGCGGAATTCATGTTCCTTGCCGGGGTATTTCCCGGGACGGAGCCGCCGCAAAAGCGATTTGTTCAACAATTCAGTGGCCAGCGTGGGGGAATTGGCGATGGAATTCTGGCGCGAGCCGTCAGCGTTGAGCAATTGCGCGCCCGCCACGGCGCAGTCCGGATGCGCCCGCATCCACGCGACCGCTTGCGCCAGCGCGTCCGGTTCCAGGCGCGCATCCGAATTGAGCAGCAACAAAAATTCCCCGCGCGTCCGGTTCGCCGCAAGATTGCAGGCACGGGCAAAGCCGAGATTGGTTTCCGAACGGATGAGTTGAACCTGGGAAAATTCGCGGGAGAAAACGGCTGCGGTACCGTCGGTTGAGCCGCTGTCCACCACGAAAATTTCCTTCGCGAACGAGTCCCGGCTGCCGAGCGCGGATTGAACCGCGGCGCAGGTCAGCGCGCAGGTGTTGCGGGTGACGATGATGATTGAAACATCCATGTGACGCGGATTTCAATGCGTTTCGGTCTTGCCTTTTCGCGTGTCGTAGACTTTGGCGTAACGTAGAAAAGTATAAAACGCCGTCATCCAGGCAATGACGTAACCCTGCCAGCCGTCGAGCAAACCGAGCCGGAGGAAATAGCCGCGGAAGAAGCTCCACCAGGGCCGGAAGGCAAGGTCGGCAAAGCTGACTTTCCGTCCCCGCGCTTCGCATTGCTGGAGAAAATAGTCGGCGGTGGAGATGGTTTTTTTGATCTGGTGTTCCAGCGATTCCATGCTGTAGTGCAACAGTTCGCCCCGCATCCGACCAATCCGGCCTTCGACAATGAGTTTTTCGTGCGGACTTCCCTGCCAGTGCCCTTGCCCGCGCCGCCAAAGCCGCACCTTGCGGTCGGGATACCAGTCGCCGTGGCGAATCCATCGGCCATGATAAAAAGTGCAGCGCGGAAGGCTGAATGCCGCCCAATCGGCGATTTTATCCGAGGCGAAAACCCGGCGGATATCATCGCGCAATTCCGGTGACACGACTTCGTCGGCGTCAATGGCCAGCAACCACGGTTGGGACGCCTTTTCGGAAGCGAAATTCCGGTGCGCGGCATGGCCCTTCCACGGCTCGCAGAAGACTTTCGCGCCGCAGGACGCGGCGATTTCTCCCGTGCCGTCGGTCACATTGTTGTCGGTGACGACGATGATTTCGCTCGTCCAGCCCGTGACACTGTTAAGCGTGCGGCGGAGGCGATGCGCCTCGTTGCCGGCAATCAGGCAGACGGAGATGGGAAGGGGATTCACGTTTCAGAATCTGGATTTTGGGCGCACCTTCTGGAAAAGCACCGGCTGTTTTGCCGGCGCGCGTTCTGATTCCGGGTTGCCCGGGAGGTTTGGGACGGATCGGAGTGCCTTGATTTGCCGCCGTTGCCCATTCCAGCAGTGCTGCTCTTCGGAAACCGTGGCCAGTTTCATTGGGGCAGGCTAGCAAAATTTGCTTTGAGCGTCAGGTAAAAAGTGGCTGTCGGGAAACGGCAACACCTGCCGGACTCAGGCTTGATGGGCCACAGCGAGGTCCCGCAGATAGGCGGCAAAAGAAGACTCCTTTCCGCACCAGAGCGCGTTGTGGCCGCAATCCGAAGCGGTTTCCAGCGGACGAAAAAAGCAAACCCGGCCGCCATGCTCGTAGGCGCGGAACTGCCGGGCGAGATCCCGGCCCCGCAGATCAAACGTGGTGAAGCCAACATAGCCGCCATTGGCCATCAACTTGCAGATGGATTTGCTGTTGCGGGTCATTTCCACATAGACCAGTTTCGTGAATGCGGGGCGGCAGTATTCCGCCAAACCTTGCAGGACCTCCAGATCGTTTCCTTCGGTGTCAATTTTCAGAAAATCAATCTGTGGTAGCCGTCGTTCGCCGATGATTTCCTTCAGGGTCCGGCAACGGACCTTGCCCAACACGCGTTTCTCTTCCTGCCAGTCCGCATGGATGGAATGCGTGCCATCATCACCCGCCAACTCTTCATAAAAGGTCACCTCGCCGGAGGAATCCGACACCGCCGCCTCAATCAAGTCGGCGCGGGATTCAAAATGGTTCAACCGGATGTTGGTTTCGATGGTACGGGCCAGACGCGGGTGAGGTTCGATGAAAATCGTCCGTGTATGACGATACTGCGCGGCCTGCA
>Ga0187866_1001346_pt1 | contig 23717 bp, 22 predicted proteins | sample June2016WEW_11_1_3_FD_133013 | JGI IMG/M metagenome (GOLD analysis project Ga0187866, IMG submission 133013) | Peatland microbial communities from SPRUCE experiment site at the Marcell Experimental Forest, Minnesota, USA - June2016WEW_11_150 | ecosystem: Environmental > Terrestrial > Soil >...
AGGGCGACGAAGTTGAAGCCGTCGTGCTCGAAGTGGACCGTCCGAACCAGCGCATCGCGCTCGGCATGAAACAGCTCTCGCAGGATCCGTGGGAGAAAATTGACCAGCTCTACAAGGTCGGCGATCTCGTCACCGGCAACGTCACCAAGCTCGCGAGCTTCGGCGCGTTTGTCGGCTTGCAACACGACATTGACGGCCTGGTGCACATCTCACAGATCAGCGAAGAACGCGTGGATAAAATCAAGAACGTCCTCAAGGTAGGGCAGGAAGTCACCGCGCGCGTCGTCAAGATTGACAAGGGCGAACGCCGCATCGGCCTGTCCATCAAGGCCGCCAGCTACACCGAAGAGCAGCTCAAGGAGGAGCAGAAGCTCCTCGACGCGCTCAAACCCGGTGAAGACCTCGTGGCGTTGCAACACGCCTTCGATGCTGCCGACGAGGCGAAGCAGGAATCAAAGGAATAATCGGTGCAACCATTCAACACGCAGGCGGGCCACAACGGCCCGCCTGTTTTTGTTTGGGAGGGTCGCCGTGTCGGCGACCCAAATCTGGGACGGCGGCACGCCGTCCCTCCCAATTTTGTTTTATTCCTTCAGCGACTTGTGCCGGTAGTGCAAAATCTTGAACTCCGGTGTATCCTGGATTTCCTCGACCAGGTCAAACCGGTTTTCAAACGACGGAAAGAACACGTCGCCTTCCACCTCGCGCTGCACCAGCGTGAGGTAAAGGTCGGAACAGCGCGGCAATGCCTGCGCATAAATCTCCGCGCCCCCGCAGATGAAAATGTCGTTGGGAAACTCGTCGGGATTCATTTTGTTCAGCGAGTTGAAAATCAGGATTTCCGTCTCCTGCTTTTCCCCGAGCCTGGTGAAATGAAACTGGTAGGCGCGCTTGAGATAACGGCCGCCGCGCCATTCGTGGTATTGCCCGAAAATCTCCGGATGCTGCTTGATCAGCCGCTGCGGATGCCGCGTGAGCACCATGTTTTTGCGGTTGGACAGCGGATGGCCGAGGCCTTCAAATGTCTTGCGCCCCATCACGACGATGTTGCCCATCGTCATTTGTTTGAACCACTTGAAGTCCTCCGGCAGATGCCACGGGATTTTGCCGTCCGCGCCAATCACACGGTTCAGCGACATGGCAGCGATGGCCTTAAAGTGTTTCACGTCCTTTTTTTAAACCGCAATCGGCGCTTTGATTCCAGGATGCGGATCGTAACCCACCAATTCAAAATCCTCGAATTTGAAATCGCGGATGTTCTTCACCGCCGGACTCAATTTCATCTGGGGCAGCGGACGCGGTGCGCGCGAGAGCTGCAGTTTTGCCTGTTCAACGTGGTTCGCATAGAGGTGCAGGTCGCCGAACGTGTGGATGAATTCGCCGGATTTCAATCCGCAAACCTGCGCCACCATCAGCGTAAGCAGCGCGTAACTGGCGATGTTGAACGGCACGCCGAGGAAAATGTCCGCACTGCGCTGGTAAAGCTGGCAGCTCAACTCGCCGTCGAGCACGTAAAACTGAAACAAGCAATGGCACGGCGCCAACGCCATCTGCTCGAGTTCGCCGGGGTTCCAAGCGGTGACGATATGCCGCCGGCTGTCGGGGTTCTTTTTGATTTGCGCGATGACTTCGTCAATCTGGTTGATGGAACGGCCATCAGGCGTGCGCCAGCCCGTCCACTGCGCGCCGTAAATCCGGCCGAGGCTGCCGTCCTGGTTCGCCCACTCATCCCAGATGGTCACGCCGTGGTCGTGGAGATATTTAACGTTGGTGTCGCCGCGCAAAAACCAGAGCAATTCGTAAATGACGGACTTGATGTGGACTTTTTTAGTCGTGAGTAGCGGAAACGCTTCGCGCAAGGGACAACGGATTTGCGCGCCGAACACGGAATAGGTGCCGGTGCCGGTGCGGTCGGCCTTGAATTTGCCATGGTCGAGGACCTGCCGCAGCAAATCGAGGTATTGAATCATCGCGGAGAAAATTTAACCACGAAACACGCGAAAGACACGAAAAGAAATTTAGCCTTCCCGATCCGCCAATGAATCATTTGGAACAACCTCCACTGTCTCGGAACGATTCAATAACACGTGCCGATGCCCCGACACATTTCCCGCAAGCCAAACCGCCCAATCCGGAAAAACCTTCTCCGGTTTTTTTATTCAAGCCCCGGCCGCGCGTTTGGCCAGAACCGCATCCACAATTTTTTTGGCCAGCGCGGGTTTTTCGGCCAGCGCCTTCTGCGCGGCTTCCTTTCCCTGGCCGATCAACTCGCCCTCGAATTGCAGCCACGCGCCTTTTTTGTCCACGACGCCGTTTTCGATGGCCACGTCGAGAATGCTGCCTTCCTGGTTGATGCCGTGATTGTAAAGGATGTCGAACTCGGCCTCGGCAAACGGCGGCGCGACCTTGTTTTTCACAATTTTCACCCGCACATGATTGCCGACGGCGTTGCCGGCGGCGTCCTTGAGCGTGTCCTTGCGTCGGATGTCAATGCGCACGCTCGCGTAAAATTTCAGCGCCTTGCCGCCGGGCGTGGTTTCGGGGTTGCCGAACATCACGCCGACCTTCTCGCGCAACTGATTGGTGAAAATGCACGTCGTCTTGGACTTGGCCAGAATCGCGGTGAGTTTGCGGAGCGCCTGGCTCATCAGCCGCGCCTGCATACCCATCGTGGCCATGCCCATCTCACCTTCCAACTCGGCCTTCGGCACCAGCGCGGCGACGGAGTCAATCACGACGACGTCCAGCGCGTTTGACCGCGCGAGCGTTTCACAAATCGTCAGCGCCTCCTCGCCGGAATCCGGTTGCGACACCAGCAAATCGTCGAGGTTCACTCCGAGCCGTTTGGCATAGCCCGGGTCCAGCGCGTGCTCGGCGTCAATGAACGCCGCCAAGCCGCCGGCCTTTTGCGCATTGGCGATCACGTGCAACATCAAAGTGGTTTTGCCCGACGATTCCGGCCCGAAAATTTCCACGACCCGGCCGCGCGGAATGCCGCCGACACCAAGCGCCAAATCCATCGCCAGCGAGCCGGTCGGGATGACCTCAATCTTTATGTGCGCGCGGGCGTCGCCCAGGCGCATGATGCTGCCTTCGCCGTAGGTTTTGGTGATAGTGGAGATGGCGGCTTCGAGTTCCCGCGTGTGCGACACGGCAGTTCTGGCCTCGGCGGCGGATTTTTCAGCGGCTTTCGGTGGCATAAAATTTTGTCGGTTGGTTCTTGATTACCGGCCCGCCGACGTTAGTGAATCGGTGGTGAATAGTCAAACGCCGGATGTTCACAAATGACAGAACTGTCATCTGCCGTTCAGCGGGCGTTCATCCTGGTTACGTTTCATAAGTATGCGGTCTTTCAAAAATAACAAACATTGACCGGAACACATTGAAGCGCAAAATTTTCACGAATAACAAACTTGAACGTGCCCATGAAAAAAATTCTATTGCCGGTATTACTCACCCTGGCCGTCGCGGTTTGCCGCGCCGACGGGCCTTATCATTTCATCAAGGAAATCCCCGTCAGCAGCGACGGCTTTTGGGACGGCTTGATCGTTGATTCCGCGGCGCAACGGCTCTACGTCTCGCACGCAACCCAAGTGGTCGTGATTGATCTCGCCAAGGACCAGGTCTGCGGCAAAATCACCAACACACCCGGGGTGCATGACATTGCCGTCGCGCCGAAATTGAATCGCGGATTCACCAGCAACAGTCGCGAAAATAAGGTGAGCATCGTGGACCTGAAAACGTTGCAAACGATTTCCAAGGTGGACACCGGCCCCAATCCGGACGCGATACTTTTTGAGCCGGGACAAAATGAAGTCTATGCGTTCAACGGGCACGGCGAGTCCGCGACGGTGATTGCCGCCGATTCGGGCAAAGTGGTCGCCACGATTCCGCTCGGCGGCAAGCCGGAGTTTGCCGAGGCCGATCCCGCAGCCGGCCGGGTGTTTGACAACCTCGAAAATAAAAGTGAAGTCGCCGTGATTGACACCCGGACGCACTCGGTCACGAACCGCTGGCCGATCGCGCCGGGCAAGGAGGCTTCGGGCATTGCGCTTGACCCGAAGAATCACCGACTCTTTCTCGGCTGCGACAATAAGTTGATGGTGATGATGGACAGCACGGACGGCAAGGTGCTCGCCTCGGTGCCAATCGGGCAGGGCGTGGACGGTAGTGCGTTTGATCCGGGAACCCAACTCGCCTTTGCTTCCTGCGGCGATGGCACCACGACCATTGCAAAGGAAGAAACGCCGGACAAACTCACCCTCGTGCAAACACTGAAGACCGAGCGCGGTGCGCGGACGATGGCGCTCGATCCGGTGACGCACAAAATTTACTTGCCCGCAGCCCAATTTGAGTTCCCGACCAATCAGGTTGCCGGCGCGCCGCGCCAGCGGCCGAAGATGATTCCGGGCACGTTCAAAATTCTGGTGTATGAGATGGACAAATCGCCCGGCCCATAACCATTTCCCAAGGCTGGTTCATGCGCGTGCTGGTGGTTGAAGACGAAAAAAAGACGGCGTCATTTATCCGCAAGGCGCTCCAGGCCGAAGGCTTCGCCGTGGACGTCTGCCACAATGGCGACGACGCCCTGGCCGCGGTGCGCGTCACACCATTCGACGGCATTGTGCTCGACATCATGCTGCCGGGCCGCGACGGCTTGAGCGTGCTGCGCCTGTTGCGTGAGCGCAAAAACGCCACGCCCGTCCTGCTCCTTTCCGCGCGTGGCGAAGTCAATGAACGCGTTGAAGGCCTGAACGCGGGCGCAGACGATTATCTACCCAAACCGTTCGAGCTGGCCGAACTGGTTGCGCGGGTGCGGGCCTTGACGCGGCGGAGCGGCGAGAACAAATCCACCGTCCTGCGCGTGGCCGACCTCACGCTGGACACGGTCACGCACCGGGCGCAACGCGGCGGAACGGACATCGAACTGACCGCGCGCGAATACCGGCTGCTGGAATTCCTGATGGCTTCGGCGGGCCGGTTGTGTGGCCGTATGATGATTCTGGAAAAGGTTTGGGACTACGATTTCGATCCCGGCACCAATTTGGTGGACGTTTACATCAAACGCCTGCGTGAAAAAATTGACGCCGATTTTGAACCCAAGCTGCTCCACACCGTGCGCGGCGCGGGTTACGTGCTGAAGGAGCAGCCATGACCATCCGTACGCGCCTGACCTTGTGGTATGCCGGCGTCCTGACGGTGTCGCTGCTCATCATCGGTCTGGGAACCTATCGCGAACTCTCCGAGCAATTGCGTCGCGACCGCAACCGCAAACCCGCGGAGCACGCCATCGCGGAAACCGGCGAACTGGTTTTGCAGGTCGGGCTGCCGGCGGTTTTGCTGGGTTTGCTCGGCGGCTGGTGGCTGACGCGCCGCGCGTTGTCGCCGGTGGCTGGGCTGACCGAGGCCATCAAAAAAATCCACGAACGCAATCTCCGTGAGCCGCTGCCCCGCACCGGCAACGGTGATGAAATTGACCAGCTCGCGAAGGTCTTCAACGACACCCTGGCGCGGCTCGACGAGTCGTTCAATCGCACCCGCGAATTCACCCTGCACGCCTCGCACGAACTCAAGACGCCCCTCACGGTTCTTTGCGGTGAAATTGAAACCGCCTTGCGCGACGAATCCCTCACGCCCACCGAACGCGACCGGCTCGCCAGCCAGCTCGATGAATTGCGCCGGCTCGCGCGCATTGTGGACGGCCTCACGCTGCTGGCCAAGGCCGACGCCGGGCAGGTTGCGTTGGAGCTGGAACCGGTGCGGCTGGACGAGCTGGTGCGCGACAATTTTGCCGACACGCAAATCCTCGCTGAATCCCAAGGCATCCGGGTGGAACTGACCGCCTGTGAAAAAATCACCGTGCGCGGCGACCGCCATCGCTTGCGCCAATTGTTGCTGAACCTAGCCGACAACGCCGTCAAATACAACCAACCACAGGGCCGCGTGACAATGAGCTTGCGGCGCGCCGGCGACACGGCGGAATTTACCGTTGCGAACACTGGGCCCGGCATTCCGGCGGAGTCGTTGCCGCACGTTTTCGACCGGTTTTACCGCGGCGATCCGGCACACAGCAGCGAAGCGGAAAGCTGCGGCCTCGGCTTGAGCATCGCCAAATGGATTGTTTCAGCGCACAACGGAACCATCTGTATTGAGTCCGTGCCTTCCAAACTCACAACTGTCACTGTGCGCCTGCCACTGGCGCAGAAAAACGAATTTCGATTATGAAGACCGACGTTAATCCCGCTTCGATTTTCCGACGTCGCCGCCCATGGCAGATGCGCTTGTTGCTCGTAGCCGCATTTTTCTTCATTTATCTGACTGCCGGTGTTGGCGCGCGGGCGGGCGACAGCATCGCCACGGCAGGTGACGTTTTGCAGTACGTTCTGCCCGGCGCCGCTGCCGGCTTGACGCTCTACAACAAAGATGGCAAAGGCGCATTGCAGTTTGGCGAATCGGCTGTGCTGACCCTCGGGGTTACCTACGGCCTGAAGTACGCGGTCAACGAAAAGCGCCCCAATGGCGGCAATTATTCCTTTCCTTCGGCGCACACCTCGATTTCCTTCTCCGCCGCCGAGTTCATGCGCAAACGTTACGGTTGGGAATATGGCATACCCGCCTATGCAGCGGCGTCTTTTGTCGCCTACAGCCGGGTGGAAAGCAGGGAGCATTACGCGCATGACGTGATTGCCGGCGCGGGGATTGGCATCGTCTCCAGCTACATCTTCACCAAACCTTATAAAGGGTGGCATGTTCAGGCCGATGCCGATGGCAAATATTTTGGAATCAGGCTCAGTCGCGCGTGGTAAGCACGCAGGTTGTACAATGAAATATCGGAACCAAATAGAAAATGGCGTGAAGCACCGGTTGTTTGTCATGGGGGCCGTTGCCTTGTTCGCCGGTTGCGCCACGTATCATCCGCAACCTATTTCGCCGGAGAAAACGGTCGCCGCCTTCGACGCGCAGTCGCTGGCAGACGAGCATCTGCAAGCGTTTCTCGAAACCAATCATGTTGCCGTTCCCGGTCCGCATGATGCCTGGAACCTCAACGCGCTCACGCTCGTCGCTTTTTATTACCAACCGGCGCTGGCCGAGGCGCGGGCGCAATGGGCATCGGCGCAGGCGGCCAAAATCACCGCCGGCGAACGACCCAATCCATCCGTCGGTTTCACGCCCACCTATGATGCCACCACACCGCCGCCGTGGCTTTTTGGAGTGACTTGGGACATCCCGATTGAAACCGCCGGCAAACGCGGCAAACGCATCGCCGAGGCGGAGCATCTTTCCGAAGCCGCGCGCTGGAATTTTGTTTCCGCCGCGTGGCAGACGCGCAGCCGCGTGCGCGCCGCCTTGTTCAATCTTTACTCCGCGCGTGAAACCGAGGCGCTGCTCGCGCGGCAGGAATCGGCGCAAAGCAATGTCGTCCGTCTGCTGGAAGGCCAGTTCGGCATTGGCGCGGTGTCCAGCTATGAAGTCACGCAAGCCCGCGTCGCGCTGGAAACCACGCAACTGGCGCTACAGGACGCCACCGGCCAACGCCGTCAGGCGCGCGTGCAACTGGCCAACGCGCTCGGTTTGCCACTGCGTGCGCTGGATGGTGTCCGCCTTTCCTTTGCCGGATTGGATCAATTTCCGCTGGAACTGACCAAGCCGGACGTCCGGCGGCAGGCGATTTTGAGCCGCGCCGACGTGCGCGGCGCGCTGGCCGAATACGCCGCCAGCCAGTCCGCGCTCCAACTCGAAATCGCCAGGCAATATCCCGACCTTCACCTCGGTCCCGGTTATGAACTGGATCAGACGGATAACAAATGGTCGCTGGGCGTGACGCTGGACCTGCCCATTCTGAATCAAAACCAGGGACCGGTCGCCGAGGCGGAAGCGAAACGCACTCAAGCCGCCGCGCATTTTCTGACCGTGCAAACCACTGCCATCGGCGAAATTGACAGTGCGCTGGCCGGTTACGACGCCGCGTTGCAAAAGTCGGCGACGGCGCAGGCGTTGCTGGGTGATTTGCAGAAACAATTGGCTTCCGTCCGCGCCCAGGCCCAGGCTGGCGAGGTCGCGCCGTTGACCGTGGCCAACGCGGAAGCCGAATACGCCGTCGGCGCGCAAAACCGGCTCGACGCACTGGTCAAGGCCCAACAGACACTCGGCCAGTTGGAAGACGCCGTCCAAAGTCCGTTGACGCTCGCATCGGAAACCCTCGATGCGGCGCAAAATATTCCTTCCCAAACTGAAAAATGAAACGAAAACAAATAATCATCGGCACCATCGTGGTTCTCTGCGCCGGGCTGGGCGTTTATGCGCTCGTCAAATCCCGCAGCGCGGATTCCGCGTCGGAGGAAGAAGCAACCACGCCCACGGTTGTCAGTGTTCAGGTCGGCGCACTCAGACACATGACGTTGCACCGTTATGTCACCGGCTACGGCACGGTCGAGCCCGCGCCGGCCACGGCGGAACAACCCGCCGCCGGCGCACAACTCGCCGTGCCCACCGCCGGAGTCGTGGCCAGGGTGAACGTTGTCGAAGGCCAGCACGTTGAGCAGGGTGATGTGCTGATGGAATTGAATTCGGGCACGGTCACGGCGGATTACGCGGAACAGGCGGTGGAACGGCAGAAAAAATTATACGCGCAACAAAACACGTCGTTGAAAAATCTGCAGGATGCCGAGGCGCAACTGGCTTCACTGCGCGTCACCGCACCGTTGTCCGGCACCGTCACCCGGCTCAACGTAAAACCCGGCACGGCGGTGGACGTGAATACGGTCGTGGCGGAGGTGATGGATTTGAACCGGCTGGCGGTGAGCGCCAGCATTCCGGCAGCCGAAGCGGGTGAATTGAAAACCGGCGAGGAAGTGCAGGTGTTGACCGAACCGCCGGTGACGACAATGCTATCGTTCGTCAGTCCGGCGGTGGACCCCAACAACGGCGCGGTTTTGGTTCGCACGCTGTTGCCGGCGGACAGCGGATTGCGCCCCGGCCAGTTCGTCTCGTTGCGCATTGTTACGACGGTTCACACCAATTGCCTTGTTGCGCCGGCTGAAGGCGTGGTGACCGATGAAAGCGGCCATAGTGTCATCGCGCTCGTTCACGGTGACGAAGCGACACAGACCCCGGTGCAAACCGGCTTCCGCGAGGACGGCTGGGTGGAAATTGCCGGAACCGGACTCAAGGAAGGCGATTCGGTGGCCACGGTGGGCGCTTACGGGTTGCCGGAAAAAACAAAAATTCGCGCGATGAATCCAAATGGTGAAAAATGAAATTTGGCTCCGGTACACGCTTGCCGTCTTGGACTGCGGTGGCCCTCCACCGCTTTTGGTATTGGCGGCGGTTCGCAAAGCGGCAGAGGACTGCTGCAGTCCAAGATGCTGGCGCGTTGGCGGTTGAGTTGTTCCGAACAAATTTCCAATGACTTCCACCACCTACTCACGCCTTGGCCGGTTCGCCACACGGCACGCGTTGTCCATCACGTTCATCGCGGTGGCGTTGTGCCTGGCGGGCATTTTTTCGGCGTGGCACACGCCGTCCTCGGTGTTCCCGCAGACGGATTTCCCGCGCGTCGTCATCATCGTGCAAAACGGCATCATGCCCGCCGACGAAATGATGGCCACGGTCACGCGCCCCATCGAAGAGGCGATGAAGGACGTTCCGGGCGCGGTTTCCGTGCGCTCCGCCACGGCACGCGGCTCCGCTCAAATCAATATCTTGTTCAACTGGCGCGTGGACATGCAGCGTTCGGAATTGTACGTGCTGGGGCGGCTGGCGGAGATCCGCAGCGATTTGCCGGCCACGGCCGTCACCGAGATTTCACGGGTGACGTTTTCCGCCTTTCCCATCATCGGTATCAGCCTCACCAGTTCCAACCGCGACATCATGGACTTGTGGGAAACCGCCAATTACGAACTGAAGCCGCTCTTCCTGCAAATCCCCGGAGTGGCGCGGGTGGAAATCGTCGGTGGCCACGTGCCGGAATATCACGTCATCGTGGACCCGTTGAAATTGCAGGCCGCCGGGCTTGGCTTGCAGGATGTGGATGACGCGTTGACGAAAAACAACCTCGTCGCACCCGCCGGCATGATTGAGGAAAATTACCATCTTTACCTGACGACCGTGGACGGGCGCGTGCATTCGCCGGAGGACATCGGGAACGTGGTGGTGGCGGTCCGCGGCGGCCATCCGATCTGCCTCAAGGACGTGGCGCGGGTCGGGCGCGGCTCAGAACCGGCCTTCACCGTCGTCACTGCGCAAGGCCGCAACGCCGTGTTGTTGAACATCGTCAGCCAGCCGGACGGCAGCACGCTGGACATTGCGGCGGCGTTGAAGGCGCAACTGAAAAAATTGAAGTCCGAACTGCCACCGGACATGCACCTTGCTTTTTTTTACGATCAATCCCAGTTCGTGCGCGACTCGGTGGGGAGTGTTTGGGATGCTATCATCTTCGGTCTCATCCTGTCGGTGTTCATTCTGTATTTCTTCCTGAAGAACTGGGGCAGCGTGCTGACGGCCATCGTCACCATACCGATCACCGTGCTGATCACGTTCGTCGCCATGAAACTGGCCCACATGAGTTTCAATATGATGACCTTGGGCGGCATCGCGGCCTGCATCGGGCTGATTATTGACAACGCCATCGTCGTCGTGGAGGCAATGTGCGTGAAAATCGCCGCCGGCCGGCCACGACTGGCGGGAATTCAGGAAGCCATCGGCGAAATTCTTTATCCGTTGATTGGTTCAACTCTGACGCCGGTGGTGGTGTTCATCCCCCTGGCTTTTTTGACCGGTGTGGCGGGCGTATTTTTCAGGGCGCTGGCGCTGACGATGGTTGTCTCGCTGCTGGCGTCATTGGTTTTGGCGCTGACGCTCACGCCGTCGCTGGCCGCGTGGTTCATTCGTGAACGCGAAAAAATGGAACACGGCCATGCGCCAGAAGGGTTGGAAGGCGGATTTTTGCTGACGCGGGTCATCCGGATTTATGAGCGCGCCGTACGCTGGGCATTGTGGTATCGCTGGCTCACGCTGCTGGCGTGCGGGTTCGTGTTTGCCGCCGGCATCTTCATTTACCGGCAACTGGAATCTGATTTCCTGCCCGACTTTGACGAAGGCGGCTTTGTGATTGATTACTGGGCACCGCCGGGGACGAGCCTGACCGAAACCTCGCGCATCCTCAATGAGGCGGAGGATATTCTTCGCGCCAATCCGGATATCGAAAGTTACTCCCGCCGGCTGGGCACGGAATTGGGCATGTTTATCACCGAGCCGTATGTGGGTGACTTTGCGGTCAAACTCAAACCCAACCGCAAACATTCGACGGAAGAAGTCATCGCCGAACTGCGCCATGAATTCAACGCACGGTTCCCCATGGTGCGCTGGGAATTCCCCGGCATCCTCACCGACGTGATTGGCGATTTGCAACTGACGCCCAACCCTGTCGAAATCAAGTTGTTCTCACCGGACTTAAAATGGCTGGAAGCCACCGCGCCGCGCGTCGAGTACGAAATCACGAATCATGTCCGTGGCGTCGTGGACTCCTTCGACGGCCTGACCGAGACCGGCCCTTCGATCAATTTGCGCGTGCGCCCCGCCGACGCCGCGCGCTTTGGCCTCACGGCGCAGAACATCGCCGACGCCGCGAACACCGCTCTGCTGGGCCAGGTTGCGTCGTCCGTGCTCGAAGGAGATCGCGTGGTGAACATCCGCGTACTGGCCGAACCGTCGAGCGTCAACCGCATCGCCGCCCTGCGCGAATTGCCCTTGCGCACGTCCAATGGCGCCATGGTGCGGTTGAACCAGGTGGCGGACTTGACGGTAGAACCGGGCAGGGTCGAGTTGCACCGCGACGATTTGCGGCAGGACGTGATCGTTTCGGCGCGGCTCGAAGGCCGCGATTTGGGCAGCGCGATGCGGGAGATTCAAACCAAACTCAGCCAGGACAAATGGCTGCCGCCCGGCACGGTTGCCTACGGCGGCCTTTACCAGCAACAACAGGAATCGTTCCGCAACCTCATGGTCGTCCTGCTCGCCGCCATCCTGCTGGTGTTTACCGTGCTGCTGATTGAATTCCGTTCGTTCTACGAACCCGTGGCGATAGTCTTCGGCTCGGTTCTGGCGTTGTTCGGCACGGTCGCCGCGTTGTGGCTTACCGGCATCACGCTGAATATTGTTTCGTTCCTTGGCGCCATCATCGGCGTGGGCATTGTCGCCAAAAACGGCATCCTTATGCTCGATTTTTCCCGGCAATTGCAGGACGACGGCGTGGAATTGGTAGAGGCGCTGGTGCGCGCCGGCCATCGCCGGTTGCGTCCGGTGTTGATGACGTCGCTGGCCGCCGCGCTGGGAATGTTGCCACTGGCGTGGGGCATCGGCGCGGGCGCAGACATGCTCCGGCCGCTGGCGGTGGCCGTCATCGGCGCGCTGTGCATTTCCGTGCTGTTGTCGCTGGTGGCGACGCCGGTGGCCTATTATGTCCTGCGCTCGTTCAAAAAAGTTTCGCCGCCAGGCTAATCCGAACCATCACGGGGGTGACGATGCGCCCGAATAAGATTTACCGTACGCTGGTTTCTGATTTAATGCCCGGCGCCGCCGCGGAAGGGTGGCTGAGTGGTTGAAGGCACCTGACTCGAAACCGCAGAACGCACTTTTTGCCCATATTGGCTCACTCTCAAAAAGTAAATCTCACCCTCGCAAACATTGGTTTTTTTCGTTTTTGAAGTCTCGAAAAGTTTTCTCCAATTTGGCCGAATTTCACCCATTTTTTTGCCGCGTGTATAAAACGGGCGTGTGAAAAAACAGACTAAAAAATCGCCGATTCTTGCTTTGCCATTGTGCCTTTGGTAGCAGCGTCTAGCCATTGACGTATGAGGCGCATCGGAATAATGTTGCCTGTGCTTAACGTTCAAAACGACGAACGGAATTGAAATGAAACTCGATTCCCCACTTCGTTTGCCATATTCACAGCAATTTAGCCCTGAACAAACACCGCTCAATTCGCTTTTGGCGATTTTACGTCAAAACGCTGGCAAGCCTGCCCTTAAAAACTGTTTTGCCTCTGCGTTCTACAAGACAAAAGCCGATCCTAATAAACTTGCTGGAAACACCCTCATTGCCCTTCGGAATTACCAAATTATTGACGAAAAAAATGTGCTTACTGGTTTTGGTCAAGAATTGCTTGCCAACCAAGGTTCGGCGGAAACGGCTCACGCGCTGTTGGCGAAACAAATTCTTCTGCACTTGAACGGGATTGCACTTGTCGAAACGCTTCGAGAGATGAACAAAGCGGGGCTAAGGATTGATCTTAATACACTACCCGATGAACTAGAACGCAGGGGATTTGTTACCAGCAAAAATTCGAGTGATTTGTCGGGCGTTTTGGGGTGGTTGAGGAAAGCAAAGGTTTTGACAGAATACAAAATTAATTTGCCAGCCTATAAAGCAATTGTTGGGGCGTCTCCCACAACCCTTGATGCCACGAAAAATTTGAACCACGAGCAAATTGCTTTCCTTCGCGGAATGCTCGCGTTGAACATTACAGATTGGACACCATATAACAGCGTCCTAAAACACGCTGAGGCTCTTTATCATGGAGAACTCCAGCCAAATTGGAAGGATGTCGTTGCTAACATTTTGCGTCCTCTGGAACACGCAAAGTTGATTCAAATTCGCAAAAAGGCAAAGGCAGACAAAAAAACACCAGAGGGGCGAGGCGGCAAGGCCACAGACATCAAGCCGACTAAGCTTTTTGAAGATGAATTTGCCGCACCGTTACTTGAAGCCCTTTACCGTTCGGCGGGTTTCACTCAAATGCGTCAAATTCGCAGCAAGCCCCTCAGTGAAATTGTTGCCGAAGTGAAACAGACGGGCGACCAAACTAAACGCGGAACGGCCTTGGAAATTCTTGCAATTCGGCTTTGTCAAATGTTGGATTTGGAATTCATGGGCTGGCGAGAAACAGATGTTGCGATTGCGGGGGGCGGTGAGGTTGATGCAATGTTGCATTCGGCTCGTTTGGTTTATTCCCGCTGGCAAATCCAATGCAAAGTCGGCTCAATTAGCCTTGAAGCCGTTGCAAAAGAAGTGGGAATGCAATCGGTTACATTGGCGAACGTGATTTTGTTAGTAAGCACAGGTAAGGCAACAGACAGCGCACAGACCTATAGGCGGAAAATCATCAGTTCAAGCAACCTTAACATCATATTCATTGATGGAGATGAACTAAACAGAATTGTTAAAGACAGTTCAGTCTTGCTTGAAATTCTCCGAAAACAAGCGCAAGATGCTTTGAACTTAAAGCCACAAGTTGGCGGGCTTATTGGCTCCCCACCACACGAGCGCGACCAGACAGTTCCGATAGAAAAAAAACCAGTAGAGGTTGTAACGGCTGAAAAAAAGGCGGATAAGTTACCCGCCCCTGCTTATGTCACAAAGGCAGGTCAAATGTTTTGCGGAGATGCTTTGACCATTTTGCCAGCCTTGAGCGCAGCAGGACATAGAGTAAAGCTAATTGTTACATCACCGCCGTTTGCACTGTTGCGCAAAAAGGATTACGGCAATGAAGACGCAGATTCATACGTTCAGTGGTTTGAACAATTCATCCCGCTTTTCAAATCCGTTTTAGACCCGCAGGGCAGTTTGGTAATTGACATAGGCGGGTCATGGGTGAAAGGACTGCCAGTAAAATCCACCTATCATTTGAAATTGCTTTTGAAATTGTGCGCCAGTGGATTTTATCTTGCGCAAGATTTTTACCATTACAATCCCTCTAAGCTACCGACACCAGCAGAGTGGGTTACTATTCGCAGAATGCGGGTGAAGGATGCCATCAATTGCGTTTGGTGGCTAACGCTTGACCCATTTGTGAAAGCGGATAACAGGCGAGTTCTAGCACCTTACAGTGACAGCATGAAAGCACTGATTAAGAATGGCTATAAACCCGCTGTCCGCCCCTCAGGACACGACATCAGCGACAAATTCCAGCGCGACAATGGTGGAGCAATTCCGCCAAACCTGCTTGAATTTGCGAACACCGAAAGCAACAGCCACTACATGCGCCGCTGCAAAGAATCAGGCATAAAGTCACATCCAGCACGTTTTCCACAAGCACTGCCAGATTTTTTTATTCGGTTTTTGACAGAATCAAACGACGTAGTTTTAGACCCTTTCAGCGGCTCAAATGTAACAGGATTCGCCGCAGAAAAGTTAGGGCGGCAATGGCTCAGCATAGAACTAAATCAGGATTATGTCGCGGGTTCTAAATTTCGCTTTGAAACGCAAGCTGTTGAGCAAATGCGCACAACTCGCACACACAAAAAAAAGAAGGCAGAAAACGGCAATGAGCAAAAGACGTTATTGCTATAAATACGTCTGGCGGGTTAACGCATGAAACTTGAGCGATTCATTTACATAGACCCTACGGGCATTGCATCGCTTTACGCGCAACTTCGCGGAGAGGATGTTGTCGAAACGATTTGTAGCATGGAACACAGCCGCGCACACGGTTTGAGATTGGCTTTGGCTGCATTTTTAGGCGGGTCTGGCGAATCCTCGAAATCAAAAAAGGAAACACGAATTACAAAAACGACTTTGCGACCAGAGAATATGCTTCGGGAAATTGTTGGTAGCTTACGCGCACAAGGGACGCTTTATTCCTCACTACCCGACGCAACGAAGGCTACCGTTAATTCTCGCTCACCCGTATGGGTCGAGACTCGGCATCCCTTTACAGTGCCGCTGCCACTTGATGTGTTCAACAAAACGAAGCAGGTAGTATTTCTTTCTGGTTTTCCGCCTTACGATAATCCTTCGACGGACACTCCACAGATTTCCATGCCCGCAAATTTGTGCAATTTCCCTTCAGTGCATGACGGTCAACTTTCGCCTAGCGGACATGACGGATTATTATTCACAAAGTTGAATAGCAAACCGCGCACATACTCTATTTTTGGCCAAGTTTTCACGAATGGAGACGAATTTCAAGTAAAGCCCTACGCGATTCGACTCTGATCGCATGAAATTTGATTCGAGTAGAACAACCCACAAATTTTATGAGCGAGCTAATCGGTAAATGGAATTATTACTTTCTGCGCTATGGCGCTGGAACAATTGTCGGCGCTGTGATTGTTGCTCTATTTACCGGGCATCTCGCTCTTGAATGTCCATTTTTCAAAATTCTCTCACCGGATAAATTGAACGGGCCGGTGGTTATGATGTATGTCGTTTTGGGTTTCGCCTATTGCTATATCGCAAGTGCGCCGGGGACGGTTTTCCACGCCGCGCGAGGGTTGTTTTGGAATCAAAACGAAAGAAAAAAATGTCAGCCGCCGAAACCGTGTTTTTGGCTACTGGTTTCGCTCACTCTAATTTTTGCACTTGTTTTGGTTTTGGTAGCCGGTTGCTGTTGTCGTTATCACCATTGTCTTCAAAGTTTCTGCGTTGCAATTCCGCTTGTTTTCAGCGTTGCGATTCTCGCGTTTCAATGGTTGCTTATTGGTTTTACCTTCACGCGCTTTGAACGGGTTAAAGTGTTTTACGAGATGCTAACCGAAAAACGGGCAAAAGGTCTAATAACGAGAAATACGGAACAAAAAACAGAATCAAAAATTGAAAAGACAACGGAGAATGGAAATAAAGTTGGCGAATATGTCGAATCATTTCGTGATTTACGCGAGCATGGTAATGCGTTTGAAATTATTTTTCTTGAAATTGTATTGGCAATAACTTTGTTTGCGTTGAATTACCGCTCGGCTTTGTTATTTATTGTCCTTTGGATTTTTCCGGCGGCGCTTTGCTGGACTGTCGGCACGTTGCTTGAATTTCGTTTCTTAGAACCGCCAAGCACGCCGCCAAACTCGACAAATAATCAAAATCCTTCGCCGGAATGTTGAGAAGTGTAATTTTCGGGAGTATGTACTTAACGCAAATGGGCCAAGATGCAGAACCCGATTGGTGGCCAATGGATGGCCAGCCCGACCAAATAATCGGCGTGCCATGCTCGTTTTTTGATTGATTTGCGTTAAGTACATACTCCCGGTAATTTTTTCAATTGGACTGCAAATGTCCAAGTGCCTGAATTAAAATTCGGCAAAAATATGTGTGGACGCTATTCCGCCGCTGGCAATTTATCTGAATTGGCAAAATTGATTGATTTTATTTGCCGCGCCCCATTTTTCGCTCCGCGTTACAATATCGCCCCGCGCCAGCAAGCCCCGGTGATTATTTTGGAGAATTTCCAGCCGGTTTTGAAATTGATGCGCTGGGGCTTAATTCCGTCATGGGCAAAAGATGAAAAATTCGGGGACGGCATGATTAACGCCCGCGCTGAGACAATTTCCGAAAAAACCAGCTTCAAAAAGCCGTTCCACCGGCAACGGTGTTTAATTCCCGCCGATGGTTTTTTTGAGTGGCAACACGGCAAGCGGGATTTAACGCCATTTCGATTTACGATGCGGGATAATTCTTTTTTTGTTTTGCGGGAATTTTTGAAAAATGGGTTCGCTCTCCAAAATCCGGGGAATTTATTTTTGACACCGATCTGGACGCGCCGCCGCCGTCACAGGGAATCGAGACATTTTCGATTATTACAACAACGGCAAACGAAATGGTCGGCGCGGTTCACGAGCGGATGCCGGTGATTATTTCGCCGGATTATTATTTGCAGTGGATTGATAACGAGCGATACGGCGGGGATTTTGTGAAATTCCTTTTGCGCCCCTATCCCGCTGAGGAAATGGCCTGCTACCGGGTTTCAAAACTGGTGAATAACGCGAAGAACGATTCGCCGGATTGTTTTTCACCCGGTTAATTTTCGGAATTTCACCGGAAAACAACCGCTATTATGGGGGATTAACCGGCAATTTATTACCGGGGAAAAATCAATTTAATTTCGGTTAAAGTCGGTTTTCACCCAATTATTGAATTTCCGATGCCGCCCGGTTTTTTGCCGTTAGATGCTAAAATGGGCAAACGTGAGAACGGCTAGAGCTAAAACTTAACCGCCCGGCGCAAACGTGAGGACGGCTAGAGACAAAATCAGCAAGGCAATTTTTCGGCGTTATCCGGCAGAACCGCCCCAAGACCGCGCCGGGATAGACGGCGGCGGGGCCGGGGCCGGGGCCGGGGCCGGGGCGCGGGCGCGGCAGTAGCGCGGTATTCCCCGCATTTTTCGCGGGTCACAGCGGCAGCGGGCGCGGTTTCCGCCGCGATTTTGCGGTTCAACCGGCGATGAGTGCGGTTTTCCGCCGCATTTTCCCGGTTCGCTGTGGCAGTGTGCGCGGTAACAACAAACGTTTGACAACTACTTTCGCCAGACGCATAAATTCATCAAATGAAAATCCGTCCTGATTTTGAGAGTGTAAGTTCTGAGCTTACACGTTTATTGGTATATTCATCACAAGCTCATGAATTCAATGTCCACGACTGGTCACATCTCAAAAACAAAGAAGACTATAGATGCGTATATGAACTTGAAGGCGAATTGCGGTATGCGTATGAAAAAATTTACAGCACAGGTCGAAATTGCGCGATCTGGATTTCTAGGCATTTTTCAGAATTCAATGATGTTGGATCATATCCCACGCTCAAATCGTATGTTGAATCGTTTGCAAATTCGTGGGTATATCAGGTCGAAGAACTAAAAAAACAAACGCAGCACGCCAAGGATTTAATCAAAAAAAGGGGCGGGCCTTGGGCCATTGGGCAGATGATTTGCATTTTTGATTCGGAAATTTCCATTTTAGAAGCTACAGCAGTTTTAATTGAGCAGCTAAAGGAAAGTGATCTATACAAGAGGGAGTCAGGGCAGAGCACGAAAAATGATAATTCTAATAACCCCATGAGTCATAACATCGTTTTTAACAGTCCAGCGAACGTTCAGATAGGAAATCAGAATACTCAATCCGTTATTCAAACGTTCAATAGCATAATCGAAAAAATTAATTCCTCTACGGCGACACCGGAGCAGAAAGCCGAGGCAAAATCTTTACTAAAGGCATTTATTGAGCATCCGCTAGTAGCATCGGTGATCGGTGGTGTTGCCGGTGGCTTGGTTGGTTTAGCGACTCACTAATCGGGTCGTGGAATGCGTTTATCATCACGTCGCCACTCGGCCAGTTGGCCAAAACCCGGCAAGTCCGATACTGAAAATTGTTGACGAATTTTAATAGCGGGTGTTGGCTCTGGAAATGACACCGAAACTCAAATTTTGGCTTTTCGATAATCATTGGGTTATTTCGTTCGTATTACTGCTCGCCATTTTTGTCACATGGGCCAGCGTCGGCACGCCGCAAACGTGGAGTTTTCTTTGCCCGGCTGTTGGCACAGTGCTCGGTCTTAGTTATTTTGCGTTGAAGCAACACTTGGAGGAAATTCGGCTGTTCAAAGAGCTATTTTGTTCATTCAATGCTCGTTATGATGCCAGAAACAAGCGATTGTATGCGTTGCTCGATGCACCGCCTGAACAACGACTGACTCCCGATGAGATCAAGCTTCTTTACGATTACTTCAACCTCTGTGCAGAGGAATATCTGTATTATCGCAAGGGCTTCATCTACCCGCAGGTATGGGACGCATGGCTGAACGGGATGGTAATTTTCTTCAGAAATTCACGGATTCGCTTACTGTGGGAGAAAGAACTTCAGACTAACTCGTATTATGGTTTTACAATAACTTGCCTTCAATGTGCGGCCCAACGACTTGCCCGTGCCGAACTGAAAGAACAGCAACACTGAGTTAGGACACTATGACAGTTCCCACAAATCCGCTAGGCCGCCGTTGTCACTGACAATGGCTTCGCATTGCTCTTTATTCACGCCCGGCCACTTCGTGACGGATTGAACCGGCACCGGGTTGGTTTTTGGCTGCCATGCACAAGGGATAGAGTTTTGAACGGCGGCAATTTTCGCAGATTGGCCTTTATTTTCACGCGGTAAAATTAGCCGCCAAAAATTGTCTCCAAAAATCCTTTTGGCTTTTCAACGACGTTAAACTTTGGCTTGTATTCGGCAATGACGGCGTTTTGAAGTTCAATGGCCTTTCCCGCTGGTGTGCGGATCACCGCGACTTCGACTTTTGAGACGGGAAAAGTCGGTCCGGCGGTCGGACCCGTCCACCGTTGGAAATGGCGAAGCAAGGTTGAGTAAAGCCGATTCGAGTGCGATTCGCCGACATATAAAACGCTTCCCAAAAATCCGCGTTCGCGGACGACATAGACGCCGGACTTTTCCTTTAACGCCTTCACCCATCCGGCGACGGCGCGGCCTTCCTTTACTGGTCGAAATTCCAAGCTCATATTTTGCGCGTGATTTGTAAGATTTTCATTCCAGCGTGGATTTGAGAAATCTTTCGATTTCAGCGGCGGGAATGAGTTTGTGCCGCAAGGCCGTTGAACTGCGAAGCAGGCCGCGTTTAAGCAGCCTGTGAACCGTGATGTAGCTAACGCCGAGTATCTCGGCGGTTTCTTCCATCGTGTAGGCCAGCCGCGGCAATGTTTGGCTGGCGTTATCTGTCGTTTGATTTGGCAATATATCTTCTGGCATATTGCCTATATTGCGCCCTCTTTTCCTGAATGCTACGATTCAATAGGCGTCGCGCCTATTTTATCATCCTAGAAATCAACTTCTTCTGAAAAGTCGTCGTAACCCTCATAAAATCCCATTTCTTTTACCATTTCATCTTTCTTAGCCATCGCAATTTTGAACTCTGACAGAAATTGAGCGGCCATGTCCTCAGCTTTGCTCGCCATTCCGCGTTGGCTATCGTCCATGCCACTGATTTCATTTTGCCTCATGTCTAAAAATTCAATGTAAAGCCATGATGGAGGCTTATTCGCTGGCTTTCCCTTAAGTGAGGAACTGCCAGAAATTTTCTGGACGTTGCGGTGTTGGGTTATGTATTCCAGAAATGCTTTTATTAAAGTCCGGTTGCTTAATTGCAAATTCCATTGGAGATGAGGACGCGCGCTAGTCCATCCGATTTCTTCCTGCTTCTGCAAATCAAAAACCACCCGATTAGGAAACTCGTTGGGGTCTCCCCATGCTATAGCGGTAGCAGTTTTATTCTCACGACCTAAATGCAAATAATTTTCCTGATACTCACCAGCGTTTGGAGACCGGCGCATGAGTTCATAATTGCGGGCGGCCAACTCATAGCCGAAAAGTTTAATTCGTTCCAAATCCGCGCGATTTTCTTTGCGTTTCCACCACCACAAGTTTTCTTCAAGTTCTTTAAGGGTGAGCAATTTGTCTTTCATGGGATAAATCCGGTTTAAGTTTTATGACATTCGGAGCCTGATCTTTTGAAAAGACCACCCGTTGCGCCATCGCAACAGAATGTTGGTCGCGCAAATGTCCATAGACTTTCATTGCCAACGCGCCGCCGTCACGATGTCCAAGCCAGCGGGAAACCGTCGGAATGTCCACGCCGCTTTCAATGCAGCGCGTGGCGAACAAATGGCGCAAATCGTGATGCGTTATGCGTGTTGTGCCAACCGTCTTGCACGCTTTATTCAAACTTTGTTGGCACTCACGAATTTGCATAACGGCCATTTCTGGGGCTTCGTCTTTTCGCTCTGCGCGCAGCCGTTCTAACAAGGCACGCATTTCGGCAATCATCGGCACGCGCCGGGGATCGCCATTTTTTGTGATTCGCAAAAGAATTTCACCGCGCTTAAAATCGCAATCCGCCCAAGTAATGTTTGCCGCCTCGGTCTTTCGGAAACCACCGTATGCAAGGAAGCGAACCAGATCGGCTGCAAGGTAGCAGGAATTAACCTTGCCGTTTTCAATCGCAGCAACCAAGTCAACAAATTTTCCGAGTTCCGGCAGTTTAAGTGATTTCGGCCTTATGGCACTCCGTTGAATCACAGTGGCCGGGTTTTCGTAACGGGCACCTGCATCGCAAGCAATCTTCATTACTTGGCGCAGGACGCTTACCGTATTATTGAAGGAACTTGCACTGGACGTTTTGCGGTAATTTCCAGCCCAATTCAGACAATCGGCTTTGTTAATTTTGGCAACGTCCAAGCCTTTAAGTCCCGGCCATGATTTGAGCAACGCATTTACCCGCTCTTTGTAAAACTCTTTGGTGCGTGGTTTAAGCGTGTAATTATCCTCTAGGCGGTTTAAGAAGATTTGTAACGCATCGCCGAATTTCATTTTGCCGCGCGCTTCAGCTTTTAGACCTTCAGCTTTTTTCCGCTCCTGTTTCATAAAATCGCCAAGCCGAAGCTCCGCGACAGTTACGCGGTCTGTTTTTAGCGATCTTTGAATCAGCTTGCCCGCTGCGCGAAATCGTGCGTAAATTTGTCCTGATGGAACGTAGCGAACAAGATATGGCTTTATTTGCACCCAGTTTGACTGGCTCAATCTCTGTTTCATTGAGCCAGTATAAAAAATGCGTGTTAAACTGTCAACGTTGTTTCTTCAAATCCATCGTAAGTTGTTGTAAATAAACGAGCGGAAGGGTGGCTGAGTGGTTGAAGGCACCTGACTCGAAATCAGGCTTAGGGGTGACCCTAACGTGGGTTCGAATCCCACCCCTTCCGCCAGCCTTCGCTCGCCGCGAAGCAAGAGCGAGGCTGCCTCGCCGAAGCGATAGCGTAGGCGGGCCGGAGACAAAAGCCAAAGAGTGAGCACTGCGAGCTACGGCTCGGCAAGCCAGCTAAATCTTCAAGCCCCCCGATTTTCAGCGAGTTCGACAAAATTCCCCGCCCGCGGTAAAATCTCATCGTGACCGAACTTCAAGTCAGCGGCATGAATTGCCAGAACTGCGTGCGGCACGTGACCCAGGCCATCCAAAGTGTGCCCGGCGTCCAGAGCGCCACCGTTTCATTGGAAAACAAAAATGCGACGGTGCACTGGAATTCCGGCGCACAACCGGATATCCCTGCCATCATCGAAGCCGTCAAACGAGCCGGCTACGAAGCGAAGGAATGGATGCCGCGCTGAGTCCCGCAACGCGGGAGAAGGCGGGCTCGAGGCGAAAGCCAGGAGTCAGCACTGCGAGCCACGGCTCGGCAGGCCAGCGTTAGCTTCGCCCCGATTTTCGGGCGCATTCGACAAAAAGCCGCGCCGGCGATAAAATCTCACTGTGACAAATCTGCAAGTCAGCGGCATGAGTTGCCAGAACTGCGCGCGGCATGTGACCGAAGCCATCCAAAGCGTGCCCGGCGTCCGCAGCGCAATGGTATCGCTGGAAAGCGGACGTGCCACGGTGCGTTGGGACGCAAGCACCCCGGTGAATGTCCCCGCCGTCCTGTCCGCCATCGCCGCAGCCGGCTACGCAGCCAAACCGGCCGAAGCCGCCGGGCCGGATCATGGCGAACCGCGTCAATCCCGCTGGCGATGGAATCTGCTCCTTGGCGTTGCGGTCACCATCACGCTGATGTTGGGCGAGTGGGTTTTCGGCCTGGGAGAGAAGCCGTGGTTTCAATGGCTATCCTTCGCGCTGGCCGGCGCGGTGCAGATTTTCGCCGGCGCGCAGTTTTACCGCGGCGCATGGAACCAGCTCAAAATCGGCAGCTCGAACATGGACACGCTGGTCGCGCTCGGCTCGACCACCGCGTTCGGCTATAGCGCCTGGGCTTTGCTGGGCGGCGCAGTTGGTCACGTCTATTTCATGGAAGCCGCGGCCATCATCACGCTTATCAGCCTTGGCCACTGGCTGGAAGCCCGCGTCAGCGACAAAGCAAGCGGTGCGCTGAAATCGCTGCTGAATCTTGCCCCGCAAACCGC
>Ga0187866_1001349_pt1 | contig 23693 bp, 17 predicted proteins | sample June2016WEW_11_1_3_FD_133013 | JGI IMG/M metagenome (GOLD analysis project Ga0187866, IMG submission 133013) | Peatland microbial communities from SPRUCE experiment site at the Marcell Experimental Forest, Minnesota, USA - June2016WEW_11_150 | ecosystem: Environmental > Terrestrial > Soil >...
ACGTTGCCCGCGCTGTCGACCGCCACGCCGCAAGGCTTGTTGAACCGCGCCGCGCCGGCCGTCCCGTCAATGGCGCCCGGGCCCGCTTCCGGCGGTCCGGCCAGCGTGGTGAACGTGTATTCCTGGGCCTTACCCTGAGTCGTCGCCGCCATTGCCAGGGCGGCCAGGAGCAGGCCCGCTGATAGATTAGTTGCGATGGGTTTCATAATTCGGTTGAGGGTTGAGAGTTGACGGTTGAGAGTTGAGGGCCGGGGGTCGGAACGGAACGGCCCAAATTGAGAGAGGCGGCCTGCCCGCCGGCAGGCAGGTGGAACGCGCCCCTGCCGGTTCGGGGATGGGCCGGCGGGGTCGCGCACCGCCGGGGGGCAAAGGCAAACGGGCGCACAATTTCCCTGTGCAGCGGGAGCCTGGTCAGTTTCCCAAACCCCGTTGTCGCCCGGTCGGTGCCTTGCCAGCGCACATTCATTTGCCGCCCGAGGGACGCCGCCCGCCAATAAAAGCAAGGCGCCGGCGGCGCCCGGCTCAGCCCGCTGCTGCCTTGCGGTAAAAGAAGAACAAAAAATACGGGTTTCGTCAATACGCAACTACTTACGTCGAATTTCCGAACCCCCTCCGTAAGGGCGGTGAGGTTTGTTGGGGCCATGACCTGGGGCGCGGCGCGGTGCGCCTCACCCAAGGCTTTCACAGCGCGGGCTTTCAGCCCGCAGGATGGGCGGGGCCAAGAAGAGACCCGGCTAGAAGCCCAGGTTCTCGCCGTCATGGGTGGCGAGGCCGATTTGCTCGGTGGGGCCGTGGCGGCCGTTGTACCAGAGGAGCCAGCGGCGGCCATCGAAGAGGGCAAAGGGTTTGTAACAGGCATCGTGGTCCCAGGCGTTGGGGGTGGGGCCGATGATGGGATTGGCTGGGTGGCGCTGCCAGTGGGTGAGGCCGTCGCGGGAGCGGGCGAGGCCGATTTGGGCGTGGTCGACGTCGCGGAAGCCGATGTAGAACATATAGTGCCAGCGGCCGTGGTGCAGGACGTGGCAGGCGGTGACTTTGTATTGGTCCCAGGAATTGCTGGGGCCGGCCTTGAAGATGGGATTGTCGAGGCGCTTGGTCCAGGCGTTGCCGTCGGGGCTGGTGGCGTAGCCGATGGCGTCGGGTTCGTATTGTTCGCCGGCGGAATACCAGAGGCGGAAGAGCTTGGCGTGGTCGTCCCAGGCGACGTCCGGGCACATGACGGCGACCTTTTCCCAGGGTTGGTCGGGCGAGAGGACGGGCTTATCGCGGGCGCGCTTCCAGGAGACACCATCGGGGCTGGTGGCATGGCCGATGCAGGAGCGGCCGCGCGCCTGGGCGGTGTACCAGAGATGGTAGCCGTCCGGCGCGTTGACCACGGCGGGGCGGTTGAGGTCGGCCTCCCAATCGGTCTGGGGGTTTGGGCCGAGCACGATGCGGGGCTGGCTCCAGTGCAGGCCGTCAGGGCCTTCGACCAGGGCGATGCTTTTCCTGGGGCGCCAGGAAAACCAGAGCCGGTAGGCGCTGCCCTCCCGCAGGACGGAGATGTCGAAACAGGTTCCGAGGCTGCCGCCGAGCACGGGGTTGGCGCTGGATTTGACCCAGCCGGCGCTGGTGTCGTGATGCGGGGGAGTGTTGTCCGCGGCGAAGGCCGGGGCCGGGGCCGACAAAAATGCCAATAGAACAAACAGTGCCAATAGAACAAACAACGCCAATAGAAGGAAGGGGGGGCGAAAGGGCTTAATCATACGCACCGCCAGGTAAGCTGAATCCGGAAGCTGTTTCAAGTTCAAGGTTCGCGCCGCAAATAACGGGCCTGCTCGCGAGTGTGAGCGGAAGCGGGCGGTTTGGAGGCGTCGCTGGGGCGGCCCCGGGCGCATAATCACGGCTTAGTCAGCGCGTCGGTAGGCCTCGGCCAGGAGGGTAACGGGATGGACGACGCGCAGGTTGAGTCCTTGCTGTTTAGCGCCGTTGATGAGCTGGAGCAGGCAGCCGGGGTTGGCCGTGGCCACGATGGCGGCGCCGGTGGACTGGATGTGCTTGAGTTTGCGCTCCAGGAGTTGATTGGCCATGGCGGGCTGGAGGAGGTTGTAGACGCCGGCGCTGCCGCAACACCAGGAGCTTTCGGGCAACTCGACCAGCCGCAAATTGGGAATGGCGCCCAGGAGGCGGCGGGGTTGGGTGACGATTTTCTGGCCGTGCGCCAAGTGGCACGACTCGTGGTAAGTGACCACTTGGGGCGGGGCGCGGTTGGGGGGCGGGTCGAGGCCGATCTCGACAAGCCACTGGTGGATGTCCTTGACCTTGTTGTCCCAGAGGGCGGCGCGGTCGCGGTAAATGGGGTCGTCGGCGAGGAGCTCGTGGTAGTGCTTAAGGTGGGAGCCGCAGCCGGCGGCATTGGTGATGATGGCGTCAAACTGGTCCGGGGGGAACTGGTCAATCTGCTTTCGGGCAAGCTGCCGGGCCAACTCGGATTCGCCGTTGTGGGCGTGGAGTGAGCCGCAGCAGAGTTGTTCGGGCGGGGTGACGACCTCGCAGCGGTTGCGGGCGAGGACCTCGGCCGTGTCGCGGTTGATGTCGCTGAAGAGCAAGTCCTGGGCGCAGCCGGTGAGCAGGGCGACACGATGTTGGCTTGGTCCGCGGGCAGGGGTCACGGGCGCGATCAGGTCGGCGGAGAACTGGGGCTGGATGTCGGGGGTCAGGGCCTCGAGTTGGCGCAGGCGCCTGGGCAGGAGGCGCAACAGCCCGCTGCGGCGCACCAGGGCCTGGAGGCCAAGTTGCTGGAAGAGCCGCAGGAGGCGGCCCGCCAGTTGCAGGCGGTGTAAGTCCATGAACAGCCAGCGGAGGGCGAAAGCGCGAATCAGGTCGCGTCCGGGCGACTTGAGGGCGCCGCCGGCTTCGGCCTCGGCGCGGGCGTGCTCGAAGAGTTGGGCGTAGTTGACGCCGGCGGGGCAGGCGGTCATGCAGGCGAGGCAGCCGAGGCAAAAGTACATTTCCTGGGCGAAGGTCCTGGTCGGTTCGAGCCGGTCATCGGCAATCGCGCGCATGAGGGAAATGCGCCCCCGGGGGCTGTGGCGCTCGATTTTCGTGGCCGTGTAGGTCGGGCAAACGGGCAGGCACAATCCGCAATGCAGGCATTGCTGCACGACCGAGTAGTCGAGGTCCTTGAGGTGCGAATGTCGCGGGGCGCTGAGGGCGGGTGAGGACATGATTGAATGGTCGCGCAGGCAGGAAACACCCCATTTCCCGCTCAATCAAACATCTTTCCCGGGTTCAAGATTCCGTTCGGGTCGAGCGCGCGGCGGAGGTTGCGGAGGAGGCGCATCTGGGCGTCGCCGGCGAATTTCGGCAGGAAGGATTTCTTGGAGACGCCGATGCCGTGCTCGCCGGTGATGGTGCCGCCGAGGCGAATCGCTTCGCCGAAGATGTCCTTGAAGGCGTCTTCGACGCGGCGCATTTCCTGGAGGTCCCGCTCATTGGTGAGGAAAGTCGGGTGGAGGTTGCCGTCGCCCAGGTGGCCGAAGGTGCCGATGCGCAGGCTGTATTTGGCGGCCACGCTCTGGATGAACCGAATCATGTTGGCCAGTTCGCTGCGGGGCACAGTGGCGTCCTCAAGGATGGTCGTAGGCGCGACGCGGGCGAGGGCGGCAAAGGCGGTGCGGCGGGCGGCGGCGAGGCTGGCGGCTTCGGCCTCATCCTTGGCCGCGCGCACCAGCGTGGCGCTGTTCTTGCGGGCGAGTTCGGCGATGGTGGCGGTTTCCTCGGCGACAGCGGCAGGGTGGCCATCGGTCTGGATGAGAAGCAGGGCCTGGCAATCGAGGGGCAGGCCCACCTGCGCGAACTGCTCGACGCACTGGATGGTAGTGCGGTCGAGGAACTCGAGGGTGCAGGGGATAATCGGCGCGGCAATGATGTCGGAGGCGGTCTGGGCGGCGTGGTCCATGCGGGAGAAAGCGGCGAGGAGCGTGCTCTGGGCGGCGGGCCTGGGAATGAGCTTGAGCAGGACCTTGGTAACGACGCCGAGGGTGCCTTCCGAACCGAGGAAGAGGTCTCGGAGCGAGTAGCCGGCCACGTCCTTCACGCACTTGTTCCCGGTCCAAAGGACTTCGCCGTCCGGCAACACGACCTCCAGGCCCATGACGTAATTGCGGGTGACGCCGTATTTGAGGCCGCGCAGGCCGCCGGAGTTCTCGGCCACATTGCCGCCGATGGTCGAGCTTTGCATGGAGCCGGGGTCGGGCGGATAGAACAAACCCGCGGCCGCCGCGGCGTCGGCCACGGCCGCCGTGGTGACCCCGGCCTCGACGAGCATGGTCAGGTTGGCCCGGTCCAGTTCGAGGAGTTGGTCCATCTTGGCCAGGCACAGGACCACGCAGTCCGGGGTGGGGAGGCTGCCGCCGCTCAGGCCGGTGCCGGCGCCCCGGGTGACCAGGGCGGTGCGCGATTGTTGGGCCAGCTTGAGGACGCCGGAAACCTGTTGGGTGGTGGTAGGGAAGGCGACGGCGCCAGGCATTTGCCGGCGCGCCGCCGTGCCGTCAAAGGAATACGGGATCAGGTCCTCCCTGGCGGTGAGGACGTTTTGAGCGCCCAGCAGACGCCGCAACTCGGAAACCATGTTCTGCGCCAGTGCCATGAGTTCGCCGCCGCAGCATGGGAAAGGCGGACGGAGCGGTCAAGCGGGGAGGATCGGCTGAAACCAGGCAGGGCGTCACGGGGACGCTACCAGGCGATAGAGCCGGGTGGGCTGCCGAAAGGCGGTGACATCGAAGTAAAGTTGAGTCGTGTTGGTCAGGAGCACGGTGTCCAGCGTCACCCAGGCGTTGGTCGGGCCGATGGCGTTGATATAATCTACGCGCACCGAGGAGCCGATCGCCCCGGTCAGGGGAATCTCTGTGGCGAAGCTCATGTCCAGCGCGGGCCTCGGCCCGTTGGTCTGCCAGGCGCGGAAAAACCGTTGCGCCGGCAGCGGCTGGGAAAGATCAAAGCAGAATTGCGGTCCGCTGCTCAGGGTCGCGTTCGTAAGGGATAACCACTGCGGCACAGCGGCGCCCAGACTGTCGACATACTCAAGGTGCAGAAAGCTGCCGGCGCCGCCCGTCAAACCGACGGCGGGGACGAGTCTCCTCTCGACTGGAGGGATAACACTCAGCAGGGCCGGGGCGCTGGTCACCGCCAACCCCAGGTTCGTGAGCACCACCGTGTAAGCCCCCGCCTGGACGGGTTGGACGCTGGTCAGGTCCAGGAAGGCGTTGGTGGCGCCGACCACGGCGTTGGTCCCGCCAAAGAACCATTGATATGCCAGCCCCGGCCCCAGAGTCGCGGCCTGCACCCAGAACCGCACCGCGGTCCCCGCCTCAGCCGTCTGGGTGAAGGGCGGCGTTGTTATGGACAGGCAGGCCAAACTAAAGACCACCCCAGCATAGAGGTCCCCACCACCATCCGTAGTCCCATAGAGCGTGCCGCCCGCCAAGACCAGGCCCGCCTGCGGATCCGACCCATCGCTGCCGGTGAAGCTCTTGAGCACCGCGTAGCCCGACCCGTCCGTGTTCACCTTGAAGACCACGCCATCGCCCGCACTGCCGCCTTGGGACGCCGTCCCATAGAGCGTGCTGCCCGCCAAGACCAGGCCCGCACACGGACTCGCCCCATCGCCGCCGGTGAAGCTCTTGAGCACCGCGTAGCCCGACCCGTCCGTGTTCACCTTGAAGATCACGCCACAACCCGAACTGCCGCCACCGCCCGTCCCATAGAGCGTGCTGCCCGCCAAAACCAGGCCTGCCGGATACCTGGCATCGCTGCCGGTGAAGGTCCTGAGCACCGCGTAGCCCGACCCGTCCGTGTTCACCTTGAAGACGACGCCAAAACCCGAACCGACGCCAGACCACGAACTGCCGCCATAAAGCGTCGTCCCATACAGCGTGCTGCCCGCCAAGACCAGGCCTGCCTGCTGCGGATTCGCCCCATCGCTGCCGGTGAAGCTCTTGAGCACCGCGTAGCCCGACCCGTCCGTGTTGACCTTGAAGACCACGCCACAATTCGAACTGCCGCCCCCAAACGTCGTCCCATAGAACGTGCTGCCCGCCAAGACCAGGCCCGCCCACGGACCCGCGCCATCGCTGCCGGTGAAGCTCCTGAGCACCGCGTAGCCCGACCCGTCCGTGTTGACCTTGAAGACCGTGCCACAGCCAAGGAGACAGGCCGAACTGCCGCCATAAATGGTCGTCCCATAGAGCGTGCTGCCCGCCAAGACCAGGCCCGCATTGGGTTCCGCCCCATCGCTGCCGGTGAAGCTCTTGAGCACCGCGTAGCCCGACCCGTCCGTGTTGACCTTGAAGACCACCCCGTAATCCGAACTGCCGCCTTCTGCCGTCGTCCCATAGAGCGTGCTGCCCGCCAGGACCAGGCCCGCAACCGGATAGCTGCCATCGCTGCCGGTGAAGCTCTTGACCACCGTATAGGTTTGGGCGGACGCAGCGGTGGCCAGCGTCAGAGCCAACGCCACGCCCAGCCGGAGCACGCGCCGTCTGCGGCCAAGTCCTGGCCAGTGATCAGTTGCGGTTCTCCAAAACATTCCAAGTCGGGTTGTTGAGTTCATAAGCCGATAAATGCCAGGTGGTAGTGGGGCCTCGCTCAAGGCATTAGGACGCGGTAAAAGCGCTGGGTTTGGCCGGCCACGGCTGGGTCATGGAAGAGAAGGAAGCCGCTGGGGCCAAGGGAGTTTGTAACGATGGCCGTCCAGTTCACGAGGTCCGGGCTCGTGAGCAACCAGCAGACCTGGCCGGGCCGGCCGTTCACGGAAACGTCCAGCCCGCCTCCCGGCGACAGGGCGGCTAGGAGGCCCCCGAGGGAGCCGAATTCGTAGGCGCCGATGTCGGCGGCGGAGCCGAACGGGCGCAAAAAGCCGCGTTGATCGGTCGCTGGGGCGACGGAGGGGTCGGCGGCATCGATGGCCGGGCTGCCTGGCAGCAGGGCCATGGTCAGGGTAGGTCCGCCGTTTTCGGCTAAGGGACCGAGCTTGAGGCTGGCAACATCCGAGCCGAGGTTGCTGCCGGCGACGACGACCGGGCCTGAAGTATTGCCGCCGGAAGCGGTGGTGGCCACCAGGCTGTTAACCATGGCGGACCCAAAACCCGACAAGGTTTCCTCGACCCACTGCGGCGACCAGTTCGTGCCGAGGGCAGCCATGTTGAATGCGAGCGTGCAATTGGTCAGGTTAACCCCGCCGCAGCCGGAGCCGACCCCATATCCGGCGATGCCGTCGGCCCCGGCAGGGCCGCTCACTTCATAGTACCGGCCCTCATAATAGAAGCCGCCGGTCCATGCAGCCCCTCCCGTTCCGCCATAACCGCCCCAGCCGGTGTTCCCGCAAAAGGTGCAATTGACGGCGCTGGCCGTGCCGCCGGCGTACAGCCCGCCGCCAATGCCGTTACCGCCGTTGCCGCCGCTCCCGCTGGGGATGACTTGATAGTTGAGGCTATCCCATTCGCCACTGTTGCCACGGCCACCGCCGCCGCCGCTGGCGGTGTTGCTGACAATGGTACTGCTCGAGATGCGGAGGCTGCCCAGGCTGGAAATAGCGCCGCCATAGCCTGAGCCGCCTGGACCACCAGGGGCTCCCGGCCCCTGGAACATGGAAAAGCCCCCGCTGCCCTGTACCGAATTCCCCTGAAACGTGCAGGCGCTGACGTTCAAGCTGCCCTGGTTGTGGATGGCGCCGCCATAGGCGTCGGACGGGCCGTCGCCATACTGGTCGTATCCGGCCTGGGCGCTGTTGCCCCGGAATACGCAGGCCTGGAGGCTCACTTGGCCGCCTTGGTTGAGAATCGCCCCGCCGTAGGCCGGCCGGCGGGCGGGGGGCACCGCGCCGGCAAAGTTGCCCGCAAACGTGCAACTGGAGGCGTTGACGGTGCCGGCGTTGCGATTGGCGATGGCTCCGCCACCGTGGAAGGCGGAATTGTTCAGGAAAGAGACTCCGCGCAGGTTCAGGATGCCGTCATTGAGGATCGCGCCCCCTAGAGCGAACGTATCGTTCAGGTCCGCTGCTTGTGGGCAGCCGTTGGAGATGCTGAGATTGATGGCGGTGAAGGCGACATTCGAGATGACATAAAAGGCACGGTTGCCGGTCCCAGGGAGATTGGGGGTGGGATTGGTGCAGCCAATGGTGATTTCGTGTCCCGTGCCATCGAGCACCGTATCGTTGGTGATGACGATCTGGTTGGTCAGGGTGATGGTCCCGTCGCAGGCGAAGGTGACCGCGCCACCGCCTGCCGCGGCGGCCCGCAAGGCCGCCTCCGTGCAATCCATCACCACGCCCGCGGCCGAAGCGGCCAGAGGCAGGAACAAGAGGCCCGCCGCGAGGGCAGTTTGCCTGGCGAGCCAGGCGGGCGTTTTCGCCGCGTGCAACCGTTGAGGCAGTACAGGTAAGGGCGCTAATGTATTCATAACCGAGTTGTTTCTTGAGATTCGTCCGCCGCGCCGCCGCCGCGGCTTGGCAATGACTTCGCCAACTGGCGGCCGCACAGCCGCACTAATGACCGTAGCATTGACGGTTGAACCGGAGTTGGCTCCGGCCGCGCGCCTCCGCTTCCGTCGGCGAACGGGAAAAAGGCAGAATCCGAGCTGCTGATTCAAAAGTGGTGTTTTCATACCGTGCTGAGTTGAGGGTCAACCGACGGAGACGGCCGGATGAGGCGGGAGCAGCCTGTGGACCTCCGTTGGACAATCGAAGCCCGGTAAAGCTCGCGGACCTCGTTGTCCTGTGCCGCCGAAAATGACCACGCCAGGTTCATCCGAGCAGCAAGGGAGTTGGCCCGCGAAGAAAAGCACGCCCAAAACTGGGGCCTGCTCTAACAACTCGATCGCATCAGGATTAGACAACAAACCACGCGGTTTGTCAAGCCTTGTTCATTTCTGCGTAAGGCTGTTGCGGGACAGGCACTTGCGGCGCTCAGGGGTTTGTGGTTCCGGCGGACCCGCGCGGCTGCGGGCGGAGCGTGCCGGGCGCCAGGACTACGCCCGCCGCCGGATTCCCCCCATCATAGATCCCGAAGGTCTTGAGCACCGCGTAGCCCGAACCGTCCGTGTTCACCTTGAAGATCACGCCACGGAGCCAAGGCCCGCCTAAGACGTCGTCCCATAGAGCGTGCTGCCCGCCAAGACCAGGCCCGCCTCCGGATCGCTGCCATCGCTGCCGGTGAAGCTCTTGAGCACTGCGTAGCCCGACCCGTCCGTGTTGACCTTGAAGACCACCCCGTAATCCGAACTGCCGCCTTCTGCCGTCGTCCCATAGAGCGTGCTGCCCGCCAGGACCAGGCCCGCCTTCGGCCACCTGCCATCGCTGCCGGTGAAACTCTTGAGGACCCTATAGGTTTGGGCGGACGCAACGGTGGCCAGGGTCAGGGCCAACGTGACGCCCAGCCGGAGTATCTGCCGCCTCCGGCCAGCCCTTTCGCAGTGCTTCTTTTCGCGTCCCAAAAACGCTCTGGATTCAGTCATTAGGTTCATGGTGTGGTCAATCCTTGATAACTGTTCTGCCGGGGACGCGTTACAGCGGGTCCCTGGGTTTTGTCCGCGGAAGTGGGGCGCGGTCCCGAGGGGTCGGGATCCTATTTCACGCGTCCCTGCCGGCACTGACTCGCGCGCGCGCCCGACATGGCTGGATAGTACAGTCCTTGGTTTCGGTGTGAGTCCAGGGGCTCGTCCCGGGATGGGCTTATGTACCCTATTGGTCATAGCCTCTTGGCCATAGTTACGGGCAAAATCCGGATGCTGCGCCGCTGCGCATCACGCAAAACGCCCTCGGCTTAGCAGAGTAGCAATCGGCAGCGCCCAAGTCAACTCAAGACTGGCCCGCGTGATGGTCGGCGGCAGAACAAATAAGGGCGGGAAGACGCGGGCAGGGGAGCCCTGCTCAGACCCTTCGGGGCACGACAAAGGGCTGGCGGTAGTCTTGGGTGAGCAAGTGGTTGGCCTGGTCGTTCCCGATGAAGCGTTCCTTTTTGGGGTCCATCCTTAGGAGCACGCCCAACGTGGCTGGGGTCTGGTGCAGGTCCACATGGTTGGCGGCGAGGTGTTCCTCCATGCGGCCCAGGGCCTCGGCCAGGCCGGCGTCGGCTTTGACGGCTTCGCGGATTTGTTCGGGGGAATGGGTGGCGCCGAGGCGATAGGAGATGTTGCCGGTGTGGCAGAGGGCGCTGGAAAGGTGGCCTTGGAGGATGTCGGCCTTGAGGTCGGCGGGCTTGCGGCTGCGCACGGCTTCGATGAAATTGGCATAGTGGTTCGAGGTGCCTGTGAAGCGTTTGATTTCCTTGCCGTCCTGGTCGAGGATTCTGGCGCTGCTGCCGTCGGGAATGACCAGGGAGCCGCCTTCGCACTCGACGACGACGCCGACGCTGGCGCCCCGGTACTGGTCCATCTTCTGGGAGGCGTCGCTGGCGGGCAGTCCGCGCACTTCGAAGAAGAGCGGGGCCGCCGGGTAGTCGTGCAGGACGATCTGGGTGTTGGGCGTGGCGCCGTCATCCTCGTAGCCGAGGCGGCCGCCGAGGCTCAGGACACGCGGGGAAAGGGTGGTTTCGCCGAGAATCCAGCGGGCCATGTCCATCTCGTGGATGCCCTGGTTGCCGAGGTCGCCGTTGCCGGTCGGCCAGACCCAGTGCCAGTCATAGTGCAGGTGCTTGCGCAGGAGCGGGCCGTTGGGGGCGGGTCCGCACCAGAGGTCATAGTCCACGGAGGGAGGGGTCGGCTGCGGGCCGTTGACCTTGCCGATGCTGGGCCGGCGCTTGTAGCAGAGGCCGCGCCCCCAGCGGATTTTGCCCAGGTTCCCTTCGCGGAGCCACTGGATGGCCTGGGCGATGCCGGTGCAGGAACGGGACTGGGTGCCGGCCTGGACAATGCGATGGTATTGGCGCGCCGCGGCGACGAGCTGCCGGCCCTCCCAGACGTTATGGGAGACCGGCTTCTCGACGTAAACGTCCTTGCCGGCCTGGATGGCCCAGATGGAGGCCAGCGCGTGCCAGTGGTTGGGCGTGGCGATGCTGATGAAGTCGAGGTCCGGATGCTCCAGCAACTTGCGAATATCGGTATAGCCTTGGACCTGCTCGCCGCGGTCCTGGCATTTCTTGATTTCCCTGGCCAAAACGTCGCGGTCCACGTCACACAGGGCGACGAGCCGGGTGCCTTTGACCTGGCGCAGGCCGCTGATGTGGTCCGCGCCGCGGCCGTTGAAGCCGACGACGGCGAAGCGGAGGTCCTGGTTTGCGCCGGGCAGGCGGGTTTGAACCGAGGGCCGCCTGGCGGCGGCGGCGCGGCCGCCCGTTGCCGGCCAGAAGCTGAGCGAGGCGGTCGTGAGGAGAGTGGATTTAAGGAAGCTGCGGCGGTCGAGGTGGTTCATAGGTCGGTCTGGTGGAATATTGGACGTTCAGGCACAGAGGTTTGGTTACAGCCCTTGGGGGCGGCAACTCACCCGGTGTCATAAGGGCCCGTGCAAAAATAAATTCCGAGATCTGGCTGCTTGGGTGGAGCGTGAAGCGTGAGAGCGTGGAGCGTGGCAAGTGCTCCGATGCCCTCACGCTCTATCCCGATTCCAAATCGGGACTCCACGCTCTGGACGCCAGGCGAAGGCAGTTTGTTAGAATTACGCCCAAAGCACCGAAGTTGTTTTTGCACGGGCGCTAAGCGGATTGAATTTACCATTTACAGGCCAGGCTTTGGCGGGGTCGACTTTACGTACTCGCGGTATTTTTCAGCCACATTGGCCTGCTGCTCATTGCCTTCATGCAAATAAAAGCGATAGCGGAAGGTCACGCTTTGGCCGGCGGGAACGGTGAGGTCGCCGGCGGTTTTATTGGGCAGTTTTTCGAAATCATGCCGGCCAAAGGGGTTGGCGGCGAAGAGCCCGTAATCGCGCACGTGCCACCAGGTGGGGTGCCTGGGGTTTTCCGGATGATCGAAGATGGCAAGGCCGACCGTCCTGCCCTCGACCGGCCCGTAATAGTCGCACCAATCGGCGCGCTTGCCCCAGGTGGCGTCATCGCGGGCCCCGGCGCTGTTGACGATATGGCCGCTGCCGGCCGGCCCCCTGAGCGGCATGGTTTCGGCCAGGCGCACGGCCATGGTTCCTTCTTTGGTATCGCCCAGGGTCAAAGGGCCGTTGGAGGCAAAGAGGGTGATAGCAAAATCCAATATCCGTTCGTGGCGAAGGCCAGGATTGTAGAAGCGCAAGGTGCGCTGGTCGCGGCAGATAACCGAGCCGTCGGCGGCGACCCAATCATTGCGGGAGCTAATGACGCCGGAATCCAGGCCGGACTTGATTTCGATGAAGCCGTCATGGACGGTCTTGCCGAATTGTTTCTCCTCGGACCAAAAATCGTGTCCGTTGACCGAGCCGTGGGCGAACCAGAGGGAGCGGTGATGCGGGTGACCGTGGTCCTCGTTCGGAGTGGTTTTCATGGGCCAATTCCGGGTCATGGGCGCGCCGCCCGGGCCCATGAGCGGGTAGCAGAACGGCCGCGGGACGCCCCCCTGGAAGTAGTATTCGGTGAAGAGTTGGCCGTTGATCTCGACGCGGAGACGGTCGGCCAATTGGGTGATCTGGACACCCTGGCCTGGGGGCGGAGTGGCGGCGGTTTCGGCGGATTGGGCAGTGGACAGGCAGCCCAGGGAAAGGCAGGCCATCCCGATGAAGATAGCACGCAGCATAGTGGCGTCACTCTGCGAGCCCCACTGCCGCCGGTCAACTCAATTCTATCCTGCGCTGAGCCGGAGGGTTGCAGGCCGCGCACGGAGCCGCCGCCTGGCACTGGCGAGAGGCGCCCCCGAGAGGCCCTCATCCGCCAAAGCCATTGACAGGCCGCCGGCGCCGGTGTAAGAAGCCGGCAACCGAAACCAAACCGACCGCACGACGGCAGTTCAAGCCGGGCGCAACGGCGCCTGGCAGCGATGCCGAAACGACATGCGCATGTATAAGATCATCGGAACCGATGCCAAGGAATACGGCCCGGCCAGCATAGAGCAAATTCGCCAATGGCTCAGCGCGGGGCGCCTCAATGCACAAACCAAAGCTCAGGCAGAAGGGAGCGTGGAATGGAGGCCACTGGCGGAATTGCCGGAGTTTGCAGAGTTGTTGAAGGGGGGCGTGATTGCCCCGCCGATGCCGCCCCGTGCGCCGGCGAGGGCGTCTAGGACGAGCGGCATGGCCATCGCGTCGCTCGTGCTGGGCATTCTGGGATTATTGACCTTTGGTGTTACGGCGCTCGTTGGTTTGCCCCTGGGTATTGTCTCGCTGGTCAAAATCCGGGGCAGCAACGGCGCGTTGGGCGGATGGGGTCTGGCTTTGGCTGGAAGCATTACCTGCGGGGTGATGCTGTTGCTGGCGCCGGTGTTCGCTGCGCTGCTGCTCCTCCCGGCGCTGGGCAGCGCCAAAACGAACGCTCAAGGAATCATGTGCATGAACAACATGAAACAACTGGCCTTGGGGGCCATCATGTATGCGGACGACAACAACAATCAGCTCCCGTCCGGCAAGAATTGGTGTGATACCGTTCAGAAGTACGTCGGCAGCGGGCAGGCCTTCGTCTTCCTGTGCCCAGGTGGTGATCAGAACGGTCGCTGTCATTATGCGCTGAACGCGCGGCTGTCAGGCATCGAACTGAGCAAAGTAGCGGATCGTGCCCAGACGGTATTGCTCTTTGAGTCGGACGGGGGATGGAATGTAAGCGGCGGACCTGAACTGCTGCTCAAAAAGTCGCGGCATGGCAGGGCCATCGGCTTGGTTTTTGCGGATGGCCACGCCGAACTCGCGCTCGAGCCTCGCCTGGAAGGGGTGCGCTGGGAGCCGTGAGGTTTCCAGCCACAACTGCTCAGCGCACTTTTGCAGTCGGAGCGAAACTTGACCTGATTACGACGAGTTTTGCCGGTCAAGAACTTTAGTGGGCCGGCACGACTTGGTCGCGGGGGAGCCAGCCGAGCCGGAGCGGGCCGGCGCTGACCTGGAGCCATTGGCCATTCTGATCCAGCACCTTCAACTCGGCGCCGTCATGGACGGTGAAGGCCTCCTTGGAGCCTTCGAGCCATCCCCAGCGAACCACCGCTTCGGGCTTGACGACAATCACGAGGTGAACCGAGCGGGCCTGGTAGAGCGCCGCGGCGAGGCAGGCGCCGAGCGATACCGCGGCCACCCCGACCGCCAGCACAGCCGAGCGCAGACTGGCCTTGAGGGCGGGGCGCCATTGGCGGAGCGCCAAGAGCAGGAACAGGAGCCAGGCGGCGGCGGCCGCCAGCAGCGTCCACTCGTCCAGGCTCAGCCTGGCCAGCCAGCGTTGCCCGCGGCCGACCGGGAGGGTCGGTCCCTGGACCTGGTTGCGGGCGAACTGGAGGTTGGCGCGCACGTCCGGGTCGCGGGGGGTGAGCCGCTCGGCCTGACGGTAGGCGGCGATGGCGCGGCCGATTTGGCTGGATTTGAAGAAGGCGTTGCCCAGGTTGAAGTAGAGCGCGGCGGAGGCCCGGTCGTCTTGAATCAGGTTCTCATAAGCCGCGGCGGCGGCGGCGTAATTGCCTTCTTCGTAGAGTTTGTTGGCGGCCTGGAAGGCCGCCGGGGAAGGCTCGGCGGGGGCGGGCACCGGGTCCAGCGCCAGCAGCAGGACGAACAGGCAGCCAAGTCGGGCGGCCAGGTTTCGGATGGGCTGCGGGGCTGGGCTCACGTGTCCAGGGTCTGCAACTCGCGCCGGGCGGCTTCGAACTTGGGAATCAGGGCAGTCAATTCCTGGCTGGTCCTGACGGGCGCATAGCGGGCCAGGTTGCAGGTTTGGAACAGCTCCTGGACCTGGGCCAAGACCGATTCCGGCGCGCCACGCGGGCGCAGATGCTCTTCGATGACCGCCTCGGTGATGGCCGAGGCCGGCAAGTCCAGACGCTCGCCGAGTTGCTCCTGGAGCAAACGAAAGAGGGTGGCAAAGAACTCGTCGGACTGGTTCCCCGCGGCCTGGGAGCGCAACTCGCGCAGGCCGTCGCGAATGGTTTGGGCGACCTGCCGGCGGCGGCGGAGGCGAGGATTATTGGCCAGCCGTTGCGCGCGCTTGCGCCAGGCCAGGGTCGAAGCCCAAGCGAGCACCGGCACGGCTTGCAAGGCGAGAAACCACGGGTGGGCGAGCAAGGGCGGGCCGACCTGCGCCAGCGCGCCCAAACGGGGCTTGATGTGAACGATGTCCTGCGCCGGGGGCGGCAGGTCCTGGGCGGCGCGGCCGGCAGCCACAATGGTGGGGGCGGGGACCGAGCCGCCCGGGCGCACGAGGAGCGGCACCGCCGGCTGGGTCAGCGTGCGGTAAGTCTTCCGGTCGGGGTCGAAAAAGCTGAAGGAAATCGGGGGCAGTTCCTTGACCTCGGGGTTCTGGGGCACAACGATCTGTTCGAACGTTTTGGCGCCTTGCAGTCCGAAGCGGTCCGCGGGTTCGAGGGGCTTGGCGGTGGGGGGGTAGGTTTTGAAATCCCGCCACGCGGGCTGGTCCGGCCAGACCAGTGCGTCCAAGGCGCCGCGCCCGGCGATTTGCACGCGCACCGTGATGGGGTCGCCGGCCATAACATTGGTGGGACCGGCGGTAACGGTCATGGTAAAATTGCCGACGGCGCCGCTAAAATTGGGCGGCACATCCTGGCTGGGCAACGGGAGGGACAGGAGGTTGGTCGTCTCGGTGGCGAGCACGACCTGTTTTTGTTCGCCGCTCGAGAACAGGCTGCGGAGGCCGAACTGCTCGAAGAACGGATCGCGCCGGCCGTCGCGTGAAGGCAGTTCCAACAAGGCGTTCACGGTGACCGGGCCGAGGCTGAGCGAGCCGGTTTTTACAGGTTTCAGAGTGAATTCGTACGGTGAGACTCGATAGACCGCTGGGCCGATGCGGACGCCGCGAGGCGTGCCGGCCTGGAGTTGGCCGAGGTTGAAGCCCTCGGCCGGAAAGGCGGTGAGTTGGCTCCGGCTGAGGCCCACCCCGTCGCGCACATAGAGCTGGAGTTCGGCGACGAGCGTTTGGCCGAGGTAAACCTCGTGCTGCGGCAGGACCAGTTTGAGGAAGGCGGCTTGCGCGCCGGAGTTGATGGCCTCGGGCGAGGGCGCGCCCGGCTTGAGCACCTTGAGTTTGAGCGGTTGAGTGCTCAGCCTGGCGCCGTCCACCTGAGCCGCAAGTGAGGGAATGGTGAAATCGCCCGCCTGCAAGGGTGTCACCGTAAAATTGTGTGTGACCGTGGAACTGACCACGCCGTTAACCACAGTAAACTGGCTGGAAGGCCCGACATAAGCGAGGCGCAGGTTCGCAATGTCCGGGGGGCTGGGCGCCTCCGGCGGGGCGCCGCCTTGAAAGGTCAGCGCCAGGGTCACGCTCTCGCCGAGGGTGATCGTGTCGCGGTCCAGGGAGGCGGTGAAGGTGGCCGCACCCGCGAGGGCCGGGGCCAGCCCCAGACAGAGCGCGGCCAAAGCGGCAGCCAGCCGGAAGTCGGGGAGTTTCCGGCGGCCCGCGCGTAGGGTCTGACGCCACAGCTCAAGCATCTGCGTTCGCTAAGTCTTGCCCGGCGCAGGGGCCAACGCAAGTTCCAGTTGGCCGGTGCGCCTTGGCCGCCAGGCAAGGCGATAGCGCACGCTATATGGACAATCGCCCCGGCATTTTGTTCGCCCAGCGTGGCGGAGCGCCGGTCCTTGGCGCGCGCCGGGCGGAGCGGAGCGCGGTGGGCGCTTTGGCGTGAGCTACCTGCGCGCCACCCCGCGAGCCAAAGCCGAAGCGGCGTCCCGCTCCGCTTGGCGCCGCACTCCTTAGCGAGGCTGCGCCTCAGACCACGTCTAGAATCGAGTCCCGATTCGGAATCGGGATTCATTGAGAATTGAGTATTGAGCATCGCTTATTGGTCATTGAGTCCGCAGTCCGAAAGTTCATGCCGCGTCATCCGCGGGCATTCTTCAATAACCAACGATCGTTTTTCCATCCTCAATTTTCAATTCACCTGAAAGGAGCGCTGGCTCAGGGCACTTTTGCAATCGCAGCGAGATTTGGCCTGATTACAGCGAGTCTTGCCGGTGAAAAGCTCTAGAGGACGCGCCCCTGCCGGCTGGTCCACGCAGGCAGGGGAAGTGTTGAGAGTGTGATGGGGGCTGGCTTACTTCTTTCGCGCGATGAAAAGGCCCTGGGCAATCTTGCCCGCATGCGCCAGTTGCTGCATGAAGAGCATCTCGCCGCTCATCGCCTGGAGCAGCGCCAGGTCAAACCCGATGATGCGCAGCGCGTCATAGGTCAGTTGCTTGTTGAGCATGTCCAGATAGAGGTCCACACACGGGGCGAAGCGGCCGGTGTCCTGGGCCACTTGCGTCTGGCAGCCGTTGGCGGCCAGCAAGTCCTGGTAGCCCTTCAAGTCCTGGACGTTGGGGAACTTCATGAAGGTCAGGTAACGCTCGGCCTCCTGGGGGGACAAAGCGGCCGGTCCCTCGATCCAATCAGTGAAGGCAATCAAGCCGCCCGGCTTCACCAACCGCGCCGCCTCGGCCAGCAACCTGGCCTTGTCCACCACGTAACACCAGGCGTCCTCGCCCCACACGAAGTCAGCGCTGGCCGAGGGCAGCCCACTGGCGCAGGCATCGGCCAGCGTGAAGGTGATCTGGTTATCCAGCCCCGCGGCGTGGCAGCGTTGGCGGCCCCGCTCCACGACCTTGGCCGTGGCATCCACGCCGCGCATCGATGCCACCCCGCAGAATCTCACCAGGAAGCGCATGCCGGCGCCGTTGCAGCAGCAGAGATCAATCCCGCGCGTGCCGGCGCGGAGCCCTGCCCGCTTGGCCAAATCCATCGACGATTGGAACCCGCCGATGTGGATTTGCTCCCCCATGACCAGTTCCCAGAGGTCTCCTTCCGGGCCGCCATAGACGGCCTGGACGTTCTCCAGCCCGATATTGTCAATGCTTTTCATAGTCAGTTGAGCTTTGTGGTTTTGACTCGGACCCAGATTAGAACTCCCATTTAAAGGCCAGGCCCCAGGCGCCGTTGGCTTTGTGATTCGCCACGGTGCCGAAGTGGCCGTAGCCGGCGGCGACGGTCATGTGTTTGCTGACCACATAACCGGCATCAATCGTCCACCAGTCGTCTTCACGACCGACCAAAGGGGCGGCCGAGAAGTCCCTGGGTTTCTCTTTGTATTCCGCCGCCAGCAACAGCCGGTCCGTGACAAACAGCACCACGCTGCCTTCAAAGACGAAACTGTATTCATCCGTGAAACCCAGCAGTCCGAGTTGCGCGCCCTTGGTCGCGCGTCCGCCCAGGTTCACCAGGACCGGCCGCGGCAGGAAGGACAACATCTTGGAGCCATAGAGCGTGAAGTCCAGGCCCTGGTGGCCGGTGATGCCAAGGGCCTGCAGGCCGCCGCCGAGCTTCTGATTGATGTCCTGGATGCCATCGTTGTACTTGTAGTGAATGCCGGCCGTGAGGGCGGGCAGCCACTTGCGGTCAAACTCGCCTTCTTGCAGGAGCTGGAGCCGGGCGTTGGCATTGTGCATGGTTACAGAACTGGCAATCTGGGGGCCACCACCGGACGCAATCGCCGTCGGCAGGTCGCCCAGGCTCAGATGGTCGTAGCCGTATCCCAATTCGAGGCGTTTCCACGGAGTCTCTGTCACGGTCAGGGCCTCGAGCTCCCGCCCGCTGCCGAGGTGGACATAGACAAAACCGGCACTAGGCCGTCCCACCGGCTCCCCATCTCGGGGCGGGTTAACCAGGTAGGCCGAGAGCGTGGAAAAGACCCCGCCGTTGCCTTCGATCTGGTGCAGTGGCAGTGGCGGAGGTTTCTCGGCTTTCGCCGTGGCGTTGGTGTCGCCCGAACTGGCGGAGGCGCTATCCGCCGCGATGGGCGGTTTGGTGGGGGAAGTGGAAGAAGCGGACGAGGTGTCGGACGAACTGCCTGCGGGTTCAGCCGCAGTAGCCGTCCAGGCCAGCGCCGAAGCGAAGGCCAACGAGGTGATTCGAGTATGATGGCTCAAGTGGATTCCTTTCTTTGGGGTTAGCTACCAGGCACTGCGCGGCCTCATCCGACGACAAACAACACCCTGCCGCCATGACCGGGTGAAGGTCGAATGTTCGCGAGTGACACACAGATCGCTCAAGCGTCTGCATTGGCGCGCATCCTGCGCGTAACGGCTGGGGGAGCGCAAACGGAAAAGCGAGACCAGAGCAAGATAAAACGGGACCTTCTTTAATGCATTCGTCTTGCTAAGAAATAACTTGCGGCCACGGCTCCGGAGTCGAAACAGGACTGGAACCGCTCGAACCACGCCAGGCTGTCACAAAGAACCTTGACGTTGGAACCAGCAAAGCAACTTGTCAGTGGTGGTAAGCAGGTTATCACCTTCGGCGCGGTCTCTTGAATGAAGAGTAGCCAGAAAGCCCTGAAAATCGCGGCCACGGCGCCTTTGGCTGGCTTGGCATGATTCTGGCTCTTGAACTCTTGCTTCGTTGAACGCGAACGGTGCATTGCCAACGGAGCTTGCAGTGATAAGATTAGCGGCGACCCACCGCTCCCTGTGGCTCGGCTCACGCCCGCGACCGGCCACAGGGTTATTTTTTTTGGCCGGCGCAGCCGTGCCAGAGTTCTTGACTGGCAGAACTCGTTGCAATCAGGTCGAGTTCCGCTGCGGTCGCAAGGGTGCGCGGAGCCAGCGCTTCTTTTAGCTGAATTGAAAATTGAGGATCGAAAAACGATCATTGGTCATTGAAGAACGCCCGCCGCCGACGCCGCATGGACTTTCGGACTGCGGACTCAATGACCAATAACCAATACTCAATGCTCAATTCTCAATGAACGCCCCGTCCCTTGCAGGGATACCACTACGCATGAGGTTTGAGGCGCCGCCTCGCCAGCCATGAACCGGCCGGTTCCCGGCCCGCCCCTATGCGCGTCCGGTTTCGGAGGTGGGAGCCACACTCCTATTGGCATAAGGCGGCGGCGATCCTGTAGCCCCGATGCCCGCCATGCAGACGCAGGCCGCGAATCACAAGCGGTATCTTCTCCTCCGTGATCTCCAGGTCGTCACGATACGACCAGAAGCACTGCGCGTAAAAGTCGTTAAACGCCTTCCGCGCCAGTTCCAAGCGCCGCTGGCGCGCGCTTTGCTCCGGCTCGTTCATGAGCCAAAGATATATGCTTGGCCGCGTACGGGCAAGCTTTCCCCTCGGGCGCGGCCTCGCAGCGGTCTTGAATATATTTTGTTTGCGAGGCGAGCGTCGGACTGTTCGGTGAGGGCAGTGGGGCAGGCGTCCCGCCTGCCGCGAGGGCGTCTCGCCCTCGAAACCAACGCGGGCGGGACGCCCGCCAAGACAGGCGAGACGCCTGCCCCACTACCGCCGCGGGGCGAAGTGGGAGCTACTCTTTGCGGGCCTCTTTTGCCCAGGTGTCTTTCAAGGTGATCGTCCGGTTAAAGACCAGCTTGCCGGGGGCGCTGTCTTTATCCAGGGCGAAATAGGCCAGGCGCTCGAACTGGTAGCGGAGGCCAGGAAGGGCGTCTTTGAGGCTCGGCTCGCACTTGGCCGTGACGACCTCCAGGGAGTGGGGATTCAAGTACTTTTTGAAATCGCCCTTGGCATCGGGCTCCGGCACGGTGAAGAGCCGGTCGTACAAACGAACTTCGGCCTCCACCGCGTGCGAGGCGCTGACCCAATGGAGCGTGCCTTTGACTTTGCGGGAGGCGGTCGGGCCGCCGGTCTTGCTGCCCAGGTCGGCGGTGCAGCGCAGTTCGGCCACGTTGCCGGCGGGGTCCTTGAGGACCTGGTCGCACTTGATGATATAGGCATACTTGAGGCGCACCTCGCCGCCGGGGCGGAGGCGGAAATAGTTGGGCGGCGGCGCTTCCATAAAGTCGTTCCGCTCGAGGTAGAGTTCCCGGCTGAAAGGCAGCAGGCGCGTGCCGGCGGACCGGTCCTCGGGGTTGTTGAGGGCGGCGAGCATTTCCACCTGGCCGGCGGGATAATTGGTGATGAGGACTTTGATGGGCCGGAGCACGGCCAGGCGGCGCAGGGCGCGGCGATTGAGGTCGTTGCGGATCGAGTAGTCGAGCACCGAGACGTCGGTGAGGGCGTTGTATTTGGTAATGCCGATGTTGTAGGCGAAGTCGCGCAGGGCCTGCGGGGTGACGCCGCGGCGGCGCAGGCCGCTGATGGTGGGCAGGCGGGGGTCGTCCCAGCCGGCGACGAGGCGCTCGTTGACCAGTTGCATAAGTTTGCGCTTGCTCATGACGGTGTAGGCGAGGCTGAGCCGGGCAAACTCATATTGGCGGGGCAGGGGACGGGGCAGGTCGAGGTTTTCGAGAATCCAGTCGTAAAGCGGGCGGTGGACCTCGAATTCGAGCGTGCAGATGGAGTGGGTGATGCCTTCGAGGTAATCGCTCAGGCAATGGGCAAAGTCATACATCGGGTAGAGGCACCACTTAGCGCCGGTGTGATGGTGTTCGGCGTGGCGGATGCGGTAGAGCACCGGGTCGCGCATCCAGATATTGGGGGAGGCCACGTCAATCTTGGCGCGCAGCGTGCGCGCGCCGTCGGGGAACTCGCCGTCCTTCATCCGGCTAAAGAGGTCGAGGTTCTCCCGCACGGGGCGGTTGCGGAAGGGGCTGGGCTGGCCGGTCCGGTCCGGCGCCCCGCGGTACTGGTCAATGTCCTCGGCCGAAAGGTCGCAAACGTAGGCCAGGTGCTTCCGGACGAGCTGCACGGCGTATTCATAGAGCTGGTCGAAATAATCTGAGGCGTAGAAAGGCTCGACCCCGGCCAATGGGTCTGCCTGGCGCTCGAGCATCGGCGCGAGAAAAAAGTCCGGCTTGCCCTGAACTGTCTGCGTGGCCGGGGTCTGGCCCTTGGGCTTGAGCCCGAGCCGGTCCTCGGCCCAGGCGCTGATGACCCAGCGCACGTCTTCGGTGATGGAGTCAACGTATTCGACGGCCTCCTTGGTCGGGTTGGTGTCGTCCATGCGGAGGTTGCACACGCCGCCGAACTCGCGGGCGATGCCGAAGTTCAGGCAGATGGACTTGGCGTGCCCGATATGGAGATAGCCGTTGGGCTCGGGCGGAAAGCGCGTGTGAATCTGCGGATATTTGTGCTCCGCCACGTGGGCGGCGACGATGTCGCGGATGAAATCGGAGGGGCGCGCTTGGGGCGCCGCCGGCGGAGTTGCGCTTTCGGATTTTCCAAGGTTCTGCTGGTCCATCCTTCCAGCTTACGCGGTCTGCCTGAGGAACGGCAACAAAATGCGTAGCTATTCGGGTGGGAAGGCACTAGAACGCTGCATCTGGTCGGGCACCCGCGCCATACGACATGTAGCAGCCGACGTCAGTCGGCTCTGATCTTCCCGAAGACCAATAATGCGCCGACTGACCTGGGCGGCTACTTGAACAGTTACGGTTAGTCAATCCCCTCAAGGCCGCAACCGCCGATAGTGCGAGGACCCCTCCTCCAGCCGCAATTGCCTCTGAAACGTCCGGGCTAAAGTCCCGCTTTGTTTGGCCGATAAAGAGTCAGCGGGCACTATGAACTGTTAGCTAGAGACCGTATGAATGTGTCAAATGTAAGTCCACTCGCAACCTCGTACCCCACCCCCGGACCGAGTATCTTCCAACAAACAGGCCAGGACTTCAGGGCCCTGCAAAACGCCCTGCAAAGCGGGGACCTTTCGAGTGCCCAACAGGCCTTCGCCTCGCTGCAAAAAGACCTCCAGCCCGCTGCCGGGGCGACCGGCAGCAGCAGCGCCAGTCCTTGGAGCCAGAACAACCCCCTCGGCAAAGACTTCCAGGCGCTGCAAAGCGCCCTCCAATCAGGCGACCTTTCCGGCGCCCAGAGCGCTTTCGCTTCGGTCAAGCAGGACCTCCAAAGCGCCGGCGCCGCCCGCGGCCACCATCACCATCATCACAAGAGCAGCAGCGCGGCCAGGAGCGGCACACAGACTTCCGATTCCACCTCCACCAGCGCCGTCTCGGCCACCACGGGCAGCCTCCTCAATATCCAGGCTTGACCCAGGGCTGGGCGTCACCGCCGCCTGCGGTGAGCCGGCGAACGTGCGCGGCCCATAGGGAGGGCGGCGGCCAGCGATGCGCGAGCGGGGCTTTGGATCACTTGGCTCTGTCCTTTTGATCCGCCTCCAGCAGCTTTAACAGGAGCACGCGGTTCGTGTTTCCAGACCAGTCTCTAATGGTCCAACCAATAAGGTAAGCGGAAAGGCAAAACCCGAGGAGACATTTGGGGTAGAAAGAGGCAAAGGCAAATAACCAGGCACGGGCCAGGAAATCTCCGTGGTCGCCCAGGGCGGAATCAATGTGCTTCAAAAGGATAATCCAAATGAAGCTGGAACAGAGCGCGCCGAAGAGACCTGCTCCGAGGGTGAACCAACGCAGTTGAGGCCATTGGCGCTCCTGTTTTCGTAATCGCTCGACCATCTTCGTCTCTCGACTCGTGAGTTGCATACTGCTTACTCCTGGTGAGAATTATTCACGTAACAATCTGTTCGTATATTAAACGATCCTAATCCAACATGCAATACGTTTCAGGGCGCATCTCGACACTGCCACCAATTCTACTCTACCCGCGCGCAGCGCGGCTCTCTTCTGCCCCGGAGATGTTCTCTGTTTTGCAAGTGGCTTTTTCATAAAAGTTATTCACAGGGCGGCAGCTTGTGGGAGGCTTGGGTTACGATAAGTA
>Ga0187866_1001361_pt1 | contig 23478 bp, 17 predicted proteins | sample June2016WEW_11_1_3_FD_133013 | JGI IMG/M metagenome (GOLD analysis project Ga0187866, IMG submission 133013) | Peatland microbial communities from SPRUCE experiment site at the Marcell Experimental Forest, Minnesota, USA - June2016WEW_11_150 | ecosystem: Environmental > Terrestrial > Soil >...
CCGGATGTGGAGAGGTCCAAAATCGAAGCACACGACGGCGATCATTTTCGCGTCTTCATGAGGTTTCGCCGGAAGAAGATCCTTACCGTAGTGCTGAATACGGAGCAGGAGATCACTTACTATCGCGATTCGCCGACGCGCGCACACAGCCGGAGCTCGGCAATCCGCATCGCAGAAGTGCAAAATGCGGGAACGCCGCAAGAAAAGGAGAAGACGCCGGGTGACGACAACGGCTTTATGTGGCGGCTGGAGACGTGGTGGCGGCTGGAGGAGCGGGATGGCGGCGTGTACGTTCAGAACGAGGTCGTGAGTTTGACGCGCGACATTCCAGCCGTACTTGCCTGGATGATTGAGCCTTTCCTGACGAGCATCCCGAGAGAGTCGTTGGAGTTCACGATGGAAGCGACGCGGCGGGGTGTGCTGGGTCAGAAGGGGCGTTGACTCTGGAATCGCAAGCGACTGGGATTAAACGGGAATTCGCTGCGCTGGTGAGCCGTGGCACGCGAACCCTCAGGCTACGGGCAGGTGGACGGAGGATCTCAGCAGCGGATGCTGGAGAAGCGCCTGGGTCTTGGTGTAGACCTCGTCGGAATCCACGCGCAGGCAGAGCATGACGGTGCCCTCAATGTGGAATATGGGAAGCTGGCGGGCGAGCCATTCCCAGAATCGCGTGGGGCCTTCGGCAGTGCTGTAGTCATGACGCAAGATGACGCCGCCCGGTTTGACGACCGAGAAGGCCTGATACGCTTCAGCGGCAAGCCCCGGCATGCGGTCGCAGGCATCGCAGAAGACGAACTCGGCCGAAGCGCGATAAGGCCGGTAATCCCAGGCGTCCACGCTGGCGAAGACCTGTTTGATTCCGGATTTGGCCGGTTGATCCCAGTAGAAAAAGCCGATTTCGTTCTGGCCAGGAACCGGCGGCAAATCGAGGGTGATGATCTCGCCGCCGGGCGGAAGATGCAGGGCGATATTCAGGGCCGTGCGCCCTTCCGCGGTGCCAAATTCGACTACGCGTTTCGCCTTCAGGTGGTCCACTAGCTTCGTGAGGACGATCAATTCTTGTGGAAGGACGCCGAGATTGCGGGGAAAGGGAAAGAGCAGCTCGGGCGAGCGGGTGCAGTCCATTCCAGGGAAAAGCTCTTCGATTTTTCTCGAGGGAATTCTGAGATCATTCCGCCAAGGCAATCGCTGCCACAGGTGGGGCAAACCAAAGCCGGAGTACAAATGATAGGAGTGGGAGACAAAGCTGAGGGCAGCAGAAGGACCATTGCGCAACAGGACACGAAGCGAATTCAGGTTGAGGGAAGAGAGAGCCCGGGCAACGCGCTGAATCGAGGAAGCGCGAGAACCGAGATGGTCCAAGGAGTGGTCTTTGGTGAGATTGGCCATAGCTTAGCAAAAAGAATAACTGAATTGCCCGCAGCGGTACACAGGGCCGGCATGCGCAAATGGAGCAGAATTACCACCGCGAAAGACTTATGGCTCGGGTTGCAAGCCGGAGAGGAGGCGATGAATCGCGTCCGCATGATGGTCCCAAGAGAACTGCTGGGCCTTGCGGGCCGCGTTTTCTCCAAGGGAGCGACGAAGTTCCGGTTGTTGGAGCAACAAGGAAAGAGATCCGGCAATGGCACTTGGATCGGCTGGATCCTGAAGAAGAATCCCGTCCACACCGTCTGCAATGTATTCGCTGATACCGGCCAGGCGGCTGACGAGCACCGGCAAGCCACAGGCCATGGCCTCCAGGATAGGCAAATTGAATGAATCCTCCAGCGAAGGCGCGGCATAAACGTCCGCGGCCGCATAGAATGCAAGAATTTCCGAAGATTCGGCAAAGAACTTGACGCGATCAGATAAATGGAGCGATTGCACCTGAGGCAGGAATGCCGCAGCGGCCTCGCTGCCAACAACGCACAGACGAAGCGAGAGATGATTGAGGCGGCTCATGGCTTCGAGAAGCGCGGGAAGGCCCTTGTTTTGCCAATCGTTGCCGATCAATTGCAGGACGATGTCATCGGTAGAGTAGCCGAGCTTTTGCCGAGCGGCATCCCGCAGAGCCAGGCGGGAAGCCGGAGAAAACAAAGACGTATCGATGCCATTGGGCACGACGAGGACATCGCGCCGGCCAAAATATTGGGCAAGTTGCCGGGAAGTGTGGGCGGAAACAGCGGCGAGGCACAACTCTTTGCGGCGGTAGATGCGATTTTCCAGGAAGCAGAGCAACCGGTAGTAGAGCGAGCGATGAAGACCGCGGAACCCCTCTGAAGATCGCTTCTGCTGCAGTTCCCTTAGCCGATGAAATACAACGTGCACGAGGATGAGGTCGGCGTCGGTGGCATTGATGCCGGGAGAAAAGACAGCGTCGAAGTGAAGATGACGAAACCACCCGTCGAACGAGCGGCAGAATCGATTGGCAAACATCCAGAAGAGAAATGCCAACAGGTGAGGCGCAGGCAGACAGGGAACGCGATGCCAGAAAATGCGCTGGCTGGAATTCTGTTCGCGAGTTTCAAACGGTGTGACCTGTAAACCGTCGACCCGTTGAGAATAGAGATGAATCTCGTGGCCGTGGCGGCTCGCAAGCCTTTCGACAATTTCGGCAAGGGAGCGCTCCGTACCATGGCGGCGGTCGACAAAGGGAGAGAGGACAGCGATGCGCAAGTTAGATGGTCCTTACAGCGGAGGCTGAGCCAGCGGCCAGGGAGTTTCCCTGGACATCGCCCGCAAGTTTTGGCAGGCGAAAAAGAATTCCAAGGGAGAGCCACAAAAGAGAATTGAGAATGAAGTCCTCAAAAGGCGAGAGGCCCTCGTAGGTATAAGGGAAAAGGAGCAGAGAGGCATACCAAAAAATGACAAAGGCGATAGGGAACCAGACCGTACCTTTCATTTTGCGGACTACTTTCCAGGCAGAGACGACAATTGCAGAAGTCATGATGAGCCACAGAAACAAGCCAACGACGCCGAGTTCAACGACGATAGACCCATAGCCGCTCTCCACAGCGAAGCCTGTGAGGGGCACGTGAAAGATGCGGGCCACATACTGGGTGCCCAGCGAAGCGGTGCCAATACCAAAGCCGTAGGGCCACCGCGGATTGTCGAAGGCATACAGGAAATTCCGGATGGGATAGTCGCCCGTGCGCTGCAGCAATTCACTGGTGGGACTGGTCAGAGAGAGAGTCTCCCAGTAAAAGGTGAAACGATTTGAGACTTCGGCCGGAAAAAGGAAGATGGCCATTCCCAAGGAGAGGATGGCAATAATCAGGGCGCGCTGGAAGGAACGCAGTACGCGGACAAGTTGTCCGCGCTGCCATGGGCAACCCCACAAGAAAGCGACCACGCAAACAACGGCACTGCAAAAGGTCCAGAGCAGAGTGCCGCGGGAAGCGGCCATGGCGATGGCCACGGTGATGGTGCCGAGACTAAGCAGTGTAAGAAGCCGGCCCTTGCGAGTCCGTAAAATGAGGTAGCCACCATATCCAAAGGCAAACAGCCAGACCGGAACAAGAAAAAAAGCGAAGCGTCCGTTGCTCACAAACACAGAGGTTGGGCGGTAAACGATCACGCCAGAAATGGGAGAAACTCGATAGTTAGTACTCAAATCCCGGATGTCTTCAGCCATGATCGTGGGATTCAGAAAGGTATGGCCCAAAATCGACTGAGCAATGCCGAGCAGAGCAACCACAAGGGAGAGTCCCAAGATGTAAGGATAAAATTTCTGGAGATCGCTTTCCTTATCGATCAAAGCATAGCCGACAAAAATCAGGGGAATGTAGTAGAAGTACAGCTTCATGCCCAACACGCCATAAACAAGACTGGTAGAGGCGGGATTAAAGACCTGGATGAGTCCGAACCATAGGAAAATAAGGAGCGGAAGACGGAACGGCAGGGTGAAGGTTTGTACTCCCCTTTTGCGATAGGCGAGAAAGAAAGAGAGATAAACCATTCCCACGAGGATATCTTTCCCGAAGTAGATGACCATATTGTTGCCGAGGTATTTTCGGGCCAGATCTTCAAAGAAGAGCCATCCAAGGAAGACATAGAGGCCTGTACGCCAGCGGCTGAGTATGGTGGTCAAACTGGCGGCGACGACCGAGCCGAGAGCGATGTAAGCGAGACCAATGAGATCGCCTGCCAAAACGTACTGAGCCAATTTGTAAGCGAGATAGAAGAAGAGAAAGATCGCCACAGCAAGATAGAGGGGGTTCTTGCGAAACGGAGCCGGCAAAACTCGAGCGGCCAGCCTCACGGTGCTGCCTCGAGTACGAGAATGTGGTTATCGCCCAGGATGGATTCGCCGGAAAAGGCGCCGGCCAGCAGACGCATGGTCCACGCGACGGATTTTCGGCTGAGTTGATAGCCGTGAGCGGGAAAAACGAGGTGCTGGCGAAGCCGGAGTCCAGCAAGCGGGAGAAATTGCCGCTGCAGGAGATCGAAGAAAATGGGGGAGATGTGCGTGGGTTCTCCGTGTTCATCCATGGTGCGAATTTTCCCGGCGAGAAAGAATTTGAAGCGCGCGGGCAGCGAATCCACATTGGGCGTCGTCAGAACCGCCACGCCGGTGGGCGTGAGCAACCGGGCAATATTGCGGAGAAACCCGATGGGACTTTCGACGTGCTCGATCACTTCGATGGCGGTGACCAGACCAAATAGCCGAGGGCCCAAGAGAGACGCGAAATCGGGCTGATTAAAATCAACGGTGACATGGGGAAGCCCGGCCGCAAAACCATTTTTGGTGAGATCCGCAGCGAGAACGTCGCAACCCATCGCGGCCAATCGCGCGGCCATGGCGCCGGGCCCCGAACCCAGATCCGCAGCCTTCAGCCCCGGACGGACAAGCCGGGCGAGGACATTATTTCCGACAAAATCATGAAGACCCATGTTGGTGGTTGTGGAAATCATCACGCGGTCCCGTCCGGAGCAAGGCGTCTATAAATTTGGGCGTGTGCTTCTATCATACGACTCAAGGCGAAGAAAACGCGCACCCTTTGGTGAGCCGCGACGCCGAGCCGCTGGGAGGCAGCGGGATCGTCAAGAAGTTGAACGATTTGACGAGCCAAGTCAGAAGAATCTCCGGTTTTGAAAGTGCGCCCGGTATCTCCCAGAACTTCGACAAAGGCGCCGAGATCGGAGGCCAGAATAGGGATTCCACGAAGCATGTTTTCAGCAATGACCATACCAAAAACTTCGCCGCCGAGAGAGGGAACGACCAGAAGGTCGGCTTTGGCGAGGAGGTCGGCGATTTGAGAATCGGGGAGCCGCCCGAGAAAGTGCACCTGCATGGCGAGCTTCCATTCTGCCGCGATTTTCTCAAGGGCGGTGCGTTCGGGGCCGTCGCCGACGACCTTCAGTTCGATCGGGCGATTCTGGTGCTGCAGCAGGCGCGCTGCTTCGAGGAGCAAAAGAAGTCCTTTAGTGGTGACAATGCGCCCCAGAAAAACGAGCACTGGGACTAGGTGGCCGGCAGGAAGCCGCACAAGCGGGGACGATGGCGCGAGACCATGGGGAATGGTCTCGGTTCGAGGTAATTGCAGCATACCGGCTAGCCAGTGGGTTGGCGTTATGTTTGCGGCGACATGCTGGCAAAGGAACCGCCGAAAGAAGGTGAGCAGCCAGAGACGAAAGGCCGCAAGAGGCTTGGGGGTAGGCGCGCAAGCAAGGCAATGTGTGTAGCGTTCCGCCATGAAATGGCCGGGGCAGGGGATGTTATCCGGCTCCTGGAATAACTGCCCGGTCGGACAAATGGTCTGAAAGCCATGGTGTTCAACGACGACCGGTTTTCGCAACACAAGCCCAAGCAAGACGGGAACTATGGCGGCGCCGGCGACGTGAACCACATCCGCGGAGCGAATGAGTTTGCGGAGTGCATTGAAACTGGGCTGACGCACGACCGGGAAAGGAAGCGAGGAATCGTCGAAGGAGCCGCGGGGGGTCTGGGTTACGAGAGTAAGCTCAAACTCGCCCTTCGAGCTGGACTTGGCGCAGGGGGACAATCCCGTAGCGAGAGACATCACCACGGTTTCCACGCCACCAATGCTCGGCGCAAAGAAATGAGAATAGAGCAGGAGCTTCACGATCAACTCTTCTTGAGGTGGCGCCCGAGGACATTCTGAACGCCGCGCGCTAAGGAGGAGAGCTTCAAGAAGCCCTCCCGCCTGAGCGTGGTTTGCGGCCATGGGCAATCTCAATGGCGCCCAACCAACTATCCAGGCAATCGGCCATGGTCCAAGACTCCATCTGGCAGCGCACGCCGGCTTTCAACCGATCAAGAAGAGCCGGATCAGAGAGCACTTTCCTGAGAATAGCGGCAAGGGCAGCGACATCGCCGCAGGGATAAGAGTAGCCGCTCTGACCTTCGTGAATCATGTCCCGGCGGCCGAGCACGGCATCACTTAGAATGACGGGAATTCCGGAGAACATTGCTTCTGGCACGACGAGCGGGCATTGATCGTAATCCGAGCAAAGGACAAAAAGGTCGGCGGCTTTGTAAAAGCCGGGAAGCTGCGAGACGTTGACGAAACCCAGCAGACGGACGCGTTCTTGCAGGTTTAAGTGGCGCGCCTCTTCTTCCAGTTCCTTGCGCAGCGCACCGTCGCCAGCGAGCACAAGGTGCGCGCCAGCGACGTTGGCAATGGCGAACGCGCGGAGCAGATCGAGCGGGCGCTTCCAAGGCTGCAATTTGCCGCAATAGAACACTACGGGCGCATGCGGAGGCACATTCCAGGAAGCGCGAATGGCGAGGGGATGCGATTTTTGGGCGCGCGCGATCCAGGCGTCTTTGTCCGCGCCAGAACGAATGACCATGATGCGCTCCTGGGGCATGCCTAGCCGGGTGGCCAACTGAGCTGCCGCGGGAGAACCCGCCATCAAGACGTCTACGCTGCGATAGACACTGCCAAGAATGAAGGGTTTGATGGGCGTTTTCCAGCGGGACTGATCGCGAGGCTGCAGGACAGTGGAATCGGAAGAGATCACCACGGGGATGCCGCGGCTTTTTGCAGCCAGGACGGCTTGCCAGAAGGCGGCGCACATGTAGCCGGTGTAGATCACTACGGCGTTGAAGGAGCCGCCACGGATGAGTGTCCACAGTCTGGAGTTCCAAAGTCCGAAGAAAGAACCCACGCCGTGCATAGGAGCCTTTTTCGACAAATCGATCCACGGGTAACCGTCGAGCAGGGGCTCATCCCACTCGACTTCCACGCCAAATTCAGGATCCAAGCTGCGTTCAGCTCCCTGAAGACTGCAATAGGCGACCAGGATTTCCACGCGAGGATCTTGTGCGAGATGTCGAAAGAGGGGGGAAGCGTAGGGAACCACGCGAGAACACAGAATCAGCACTTTAAGGTGGCGCACGGCGGCGTCTGGGCGGGGAGCATCCGAGTGTCGCGAAGGGATGGCAACCATGGTTTGAAGGTCAAGTATAGCGGGTTTCGGAGCAGGCGCGGGTGTGCTAGACTGGCGTGGTTTGGACTCCTAGCGCCTGGCAGGCCGTTGATTCAGGGGTAGCTACCGGCGGGTCAGTAAGGCAGCGTCGGCACTCGGCTCGCAGGTTTCCGCAGGACGAATCCCCGCGACTGGGTGTGCCGCGAGAGGGGCCCGCGGCCAAGCCAAAAATTGCATGGCCTGCACAGGGCCACAAGTCATAAGAAGAGGAATTGTTATGTCTGGCCATTCAAAGTGGGCGACAATCAAGCACAAGAAGGCGGCCACCGACGCAAAGCGCGGCCGCATATTCACGCGTCTAATCCGCGAAATCACCATCGCCGCGCGCATTGGCGGCGGCGACCCAAACACCAATCCACGCTTACGCACAGCGATCCTGGCCGGGAAGAACGAAAACATGCCCAACGAAAATATCGAGCGGGCGGTACTGCGCGGCACGGGCCAACTGGAAGGCGAGCAGTTTGAAGAAGTGACGTTCGAGGGATACGGCCCCGGCGGCGTGGGGATGCTGATTCAGGTAGTCACCAGCAATCGCAACCGAATCGTCGGCGAATTCCGCCACCTGATTAGCAAGAATGGCGGAAACATGGCCGAGGCGGGAGCGGTTGGTTGGATGTTCCACCGCAAAGGCGAGATCAACGTACCGAAGGAAGCCGCGAGCGAAGACCAGCTTCTGGACATCGTGCTGGAAGCAGGCGCCGAGGATATGAAGGACGAGGGATCGGCGTGGTACATCGTGACCCCGCCGGAATCACTGGAGGCGGTGAAAGAAGCACTGGTGAAGGCCAGGATTAAGCCTGCTTCCGCGGAGCTGGGCATGGTGCCGCAGAACTATATCAAGCTCACCGGGCAGCAGGCCTCGCAGATGTTGCGGCTAGTGGAAGCGTTGGAAGAGCACGACGACGTGCAGCACGTGTACGCCAACTTCGATATCGACGAATCGGAAATTCAGGCGGCGGTCGGCGCAAACTAAGCAACGATTTTCAGCAGCGGCCATCGGGCGAACCTCGGTGGCCGTTTTGCTTTGTGGACTGCTTTGCCGCGAGAATGTGGTGGAAGAGGGTTGGGGTTCGCCGTAGACTAGCCAAAATGGGCGAGAAAACAAACGAAGACGGCAAGGCCAGAATGTTTCGCGTGCTGGGAGTAGATCCGGCGTCGGCGGGACCCACGGGCTACGGCATCGTTGAAAGCGACGGGAAGACGTGCCGGGCGCTGCGCTATGGAGCGCTGCGCGTGGCGGCGAAACGTCAGAAGGCCTCGAGGGGCGCGGCGCTGCAGGATGTGCACAAGCTGCTTTGTGATTTGCTGGAGGAGTTTGCACCACAGGCGATGGCAGTGGAATCGGTGTTTACCGCGCTGAATATGAGGACGGCGCTGCGCCTGGCGGAAGTGCGCGGCGTGGTGCTGCTGGCGGCCGAACAGCACGGCGTGGAAGTGTTTAGTTACGCGCCTCGTGAAGTGAAGGCATGCGTTGCAGGGCACGGCCAAGCCGACAAAAAGCAGATGCAGGCCATGGTGCAGGCCTTACTGGCAATGAAGGAAACGCCGCAACCATCGGACGCGGCGGACGCACTGGCCGTAGCGCTGTGTCATATTCAGGCGGAGCAGTTGCAGCGGCGGTTCGGCGTACAGCGCGCAACATCCGGTGAACGAAAAATCAATCCACTGGGTGCGCTGGCGGGCCGCGCAACGGGCCGCCGCGCCGCCGGCATCCTGACAAACCAATGAGCTTCCTTCGCCGCCGCGTGGTGATTTTCTTGCTGGCGCCGTGCCTATGGGCAGCGGCGATGCCCGTTGTGGCTGCGACGGCGGGCAGTGTTTTTACGTACCGGCGCGTGTTCAAGTCCAGCGTGCCAGAATTCATCGAGATCAAGATCCCGGAGAGCTCCGCGAATGCCAGCTATGAAATCCGCCAGTTGGACGAAGACGCGGGATCGACACCATTTGAGGTTGGCGTGGGACTGCGCGCGAAGATTTTCGAGCTGGCCGGGCAGTTGAACCATTTCAAGGGGCTGGATTTGGATGTGCACCGGAAGATCGCGAACCTGGGGGAAAAGACGTTTCGCTGGGAGGCGCCGGGCGAATCGCACGAAGTAAAGTTCAATTACACGCTCAACACACAGGCGATGCAATTGCTGCAGATTTGCGAGGGACTGGCGCGCCAACAGGAATTGATCGACTTGCTGAAAAGGCGCATGAAGTATGACCGGCTGGGCGTGAACGACGCGCTGCTGCAATTCGAGAACGACGTGATCAAGCGAGTTTTGCCGGAGCCCCAGCGCGCACTGCCGCTGCTGGACCAGATTGCGGGGGATTCGCGGTTCGTGGAAATCGCGCGGCAGCGGGCGCGAGCCCTGGCGGAACGCGTGAGGCATTCGGGCTGAATACGCGCCTCCAGGTTGTCCATACCTGCGTCTCCCACAAAAAACGCTTCACAGTGGCTTGGTCCAGAGGACCTTGGAGCGTCGGCGCGGTCAGGAGGGGAAGGCTGCTGAGTAGGGGGGGAGATTCCGGCTCCGAAGAATTTGCGGGAGCAGGTGGAAGCGTGGGTAGAGGAGGGACAGCTTAAGGCCGAGGGGGTGGGAGGAACTGGATCGAAGAGTGGCGGAGGGGTAGGGTGCAAATTCTCTTTTTCATAGGTCATCCAGTTCCATGTAGTCGAGAGTAGGATGGAGAACGGGGAGACAAGAATCTGGATCGCATGGTTCCCACAATTGCAAGAAACAAAAGCAGATAGACAGGGCTTGGAGGTTTCTGATTACATCATATTCTGGATACGGGATTGCAGATGATTCGGCAACGGTTGTTGCCTGTTTGGGTCGGTTGCTAGCGTTACTTGTAAAACTAGGAGTAGGTCATCGAGGCGCTTGGTTTGGCTAACGGTAACGTTTCGTGACGAACCTGTGTATTGGCGTGACTTGGGTGTGTTTGATTGAAGAGTGGTGGTCAGTCAGGTGTCCATGGAGGGAAACAAAGCATGCGTAAAGCGATTATAGCAGTACTGGTGGTGTTACTGCTCGGCGCGGGCCATGTGTACGCGCAGAGGTTGACGGGGGCGCTGACTGTCCAGGTCCTAGACCCGGATGGAAAAGTAGTCTCGGATGTGAAGGCAACCGTTCTGAGCAAGGAACACGGAAACACGATTGATACGGTTAGCAACACGGAAGGACAGGTAGTGGTTTCAGACCTGCCGCCGGGAGTATATGAACTCACCCTGAAGCACGAGGGATTCCGGACGATCAATGCGAATTTCACGATTCGCGTTGGCGCGACGACCTCCTTGGAGTTGAAATTGGAATTGGGCGCGGTGGCTACATCGGTGACGGTGGAAGTGAGCGCCATCACGGTGGATACGGACAGGTCCACGGTGCAAGGCACCATTGTGGGGCAACAGATTGACCAGTTGCCGCTGAATGGCCGGAACTTCCTGGACCTGGCACAGCTAGCGCCGGGCGTGCAGATAGTGGACGGCGGGTCGTTTGACCCGACGAAGAACCAGTTTGCGGGCGTGTCGGTGGGCGGGCGTTCAGGCCGCAGCACGCGCATCCAGGTGGACGGCGTGGACATCACGGACGAAACCGTGGGCACGACGGTGATGAACCTGACGAACGAGTCGATTCAGGAGTTCAGCATTGCGCAATCGTCGTTGGACGTGAGCACGGACCTGACTTCGACGGGCGCGATCAACATTATTTCGCGGAGCGGAACGAACGACCTGCACGGTTCAGGTTTCGGGTTTTTCCGGCGTTCGGAATTTGCGGCGAGCAACGCTTCGTTGTCGAATACGGATAACCCGCCAAAGCCAGTCTTCAGCCGCGACGATTACGGCGGCCGGCTGGGCGGGCCGTTCATCAAGGACAAGTTGTTCTGGGAAGTGGAATACGAGAGGCAGAAGCAGGCCGGGCAGATCACTGCCGATGAACCCGCATTCCCCGCATTCAATGGGTCCTACGGCGTACCCGAAAATGAGCACATGGGCGGTGGCAAGCTGGACTATAACATTACGAACGGCCAGCACTTCTTCTACAAATACAACCATGACGACAACTTTGGCGTGACGGGATTTGGGGGCCTGAATTTCGCGGCTTTTGCGAACAAGAACAGCGCGAATGCCCACGTGGTGGGTTGGGACTATAACAAGGGCACCTGGACGCATGGCCTTCGATTCAGCTTCCTGAAATTCGTCAATGGCATCGTGGATGCGAACGCGGCGGCAGGGACGCCGCAGCCGCCGGCGGCAGTGGGGATCAACATTACAGGGCTGGGAGGCTTCGTCTACGGCCCGAGTGTGAATGCTCCACAGGCGACCTATCAGCAAAACAGGCAGATCAAGTATGACGCGAGCTGGACGCACGGAAAGCACACAATCCAGTTCGGCGCGTCCTTTAACAAGATTGACGAAGCAGGCTTCGCTTCCTTCTTTGGCTTGGGGCCGCGCCTCCGCGCTAACTACCACGCGGGTGTGGCGGCAATTCCGTTTAACAGTAACGGGGCGACTGACCCACTCAACTACAAGTTCAACAGCGCCTACTTTGGCAACGGTCTCGGGTATGGCAGCGAAAAGCCGGTGTTGGGACTGCCGTACGGTGGATTCATCAACAACCGGCTGGGCGTCTACGCGCACGACACCTGGCGCGCGAGCCGCACGTTTACGGTGAACGGCGGTTTGCGGTATGACCTGGACACCGGACTGACCAACCACGACCTGCTGCGCGTGCCGGGGATCGGCGCCTTTGACCCGGAACTCGGCGGGTATCCTCGAAATGACAATCTGCGCCTAGGCCCGCAAGCGGGATTCTCCTGGAACATCAAGGGCGATGGCAAGACGATTATCCGCGGGGGTGGCGGGATCTACTATGAAACGAACATTTTCAATAACATCCTGTTCGATCGCACAGTCAACCTGCCTCCGGGACTCGGCAACGCCACGCCGCTGGTCGGTGTAGGTGGGTCGACGTATCTGATCAGTCCGATCGACGGGTCAAGCCTGTTCAATCCCGCGACCGATTGCACGGCTGTGCAGCCCGGCACCAGCACGCCGAACAGTTGCATCGGCGCATCGATGGGCGCAGCCATCCCGTTTATTGTCGCAGCTCAGAAAGCGTATATCGCCGCGAGCGCGCAGCAGGCGGCCAACTGGCCACCTCCGGGCGCTGGGCCGCAGTTTAACCTGGACAAGGGCGTGGTCTCAGGAGACATCATCGATCCGCACTACAAGTCCCCGTATGGTGCGCAGATCAACATCGGCATGCAGCGGCAGATTAAGCCGGGGCTGGTACTTTCCTTGGACTACATCATGAACCGCGGCGTGCATTTCAACATGACCGTGGAACGCAACCGAATCGGTGCGGCCAACACGCTCAACCTTACTTTAGCGCAGAATGCCATCGTGGGGGCTCTCGGTGATTGCGGCGCCACCACGATCGCTGCGGCAATTGTCAATTGCCCGAACCACATGACACCAGGAGACGCGACGCCGGTACCCATCACCATCGACGATTTCGCAAACTACGGTCTGAGCGGCGCTGGGCCGGGCTATGACGGCTATGCATTTGGCGGGAACAACATCAACTTCCGCCAGATGTACGTGATGGAACACGTAGGCGTTTCCCGCTACCAAGCTTTGCAGGCACAATTGACAGGAAAGCTTGGGAGCTGGGGACCGTTCAAGAATGCGGCAACAAACGTGAGCTATGCGTTGTCGCGATTTAACTCCTGTGCAACAGACCAGGACTTTCTGTCAGCTTCGATCAACAATGACATTCCGACACAGTACTATGGTCCGGCAGGAGCAGACCACCTGCATCAGTTGGGAGTGTCGCTGATCACGGAGTTGCCATTCCATTTCCAATTCTCAATGACCAACTATTTCCGAACCAACAGCCCGTCAGACGTTGCGCTTGCGGCGAACGGGACTTATGCCGATATTTTCACCTCGGATCTGAATGGCGACGGGACAACGGGTGATCCGCTACCCGGAACGACCCGCGGCTCATTTGACCGCAGTTTTGGAGTGGCGGGCCTCACCAAACTAATCAACAACTTCAATAACAACTACACTGGAACGCTGACGCCAGCGGGGCAGGCCTTGGTCGATTCAGGGCTGTTCACTGCTGACCAGTTGAAGGCCATTGGGGCGGTCGTCACGGGATACCAAACCGCCACAAACGACCAAGGCACTACCTACATCCTCAAAGATCCAGTGACCGGTTTTGCGATTCCTAGCGGTGTACCTCTGCCGAAAGCGGGGCAAAAGGAAAACCCACTCTTCTACACGACCGACATCCGGCTCGTATGGAACCTGAAGATCAAGGAGCGGCTGACGATTCAACCGAGCGTAGACTGCTTCAACATCTTCAACAAGACCAACATCGAGGGCCCGCTGGGCGGCACACTGTCTGGGCCCACTTCACAGGGGACGATCGAAGGGACAAGCGCCTACTTTACGCGTGTGGGTGCGGGGTCGGGGTCGTTCTCGAGCGGCACGCCACGTGCGTTCCAGTTCGGCATTCGCGTTAGCTTCTAACACGCGCCGGGCTTAAACAACTTAACCCAGGAAGGGGTGAGGCTGAATTCGGCCTCACCCTTTTCTTTTTGGAGGAGATGGGTGCGTGGTGAATCGGAATACAGTGGTGTGCTGAATACGAGCAGACCCGGGAGCAGGGTCCTTCGCGGCTCCGGGTAAACTGGAACAGTAGTGATTTTGCCGCGATCCCTCCGCTACGCAACGGCAAAAGGCGCCGTTGCTCCGGTCGGGATGACAGTCATGGCGAGGCCGCAGACGGCGCGGCGCTTCGGTCCCCTCGAAGATCGGGGCAAGCAGAAAGCAGACCCTTCACACAGTAGAGGCTCGGAGTAAGCACCGGCCTGAAGGCCGGCCACTACAAAATCAAGAGCGGAGAGGTTGCGCGGCGGCAAGGCGGCGCAGGGATTCGGTGTAGGGGGTTTGCGCGACGCCGCGCTCCGTGAAAATGGCGCGAATGTAGCGGCTGGGGGTGACATCGAAGGCCGGGTGCGCCGCGGGAACATCGGGCGCGATTCGCACTCCCTGAATGTGGGTGACCTCGGCGGCGGAGCGTTCCTCGATGGGAATATGGTCGCCATCGGGTATCGAAAGATCAAAGGTGGAAACCGGCGCGGCAATGTAGAAAGGGACGTTGTTTTCTTTGGCCAGCACGGCAATCTGATACGTGCCGATCTTGTTGGCGGTGTCGCCGTTCGCGGCGATGCGGTCCGCACCGGTAACGATGGCGCCGACCTTGCCGGTCTTCAGGAAGTGGCCGACCATGTTGTCCGTGATGAGGGTGAGGGGAATGCCGCCGCGGTGGAGTTCCCAGGCGGTGAGGCGTGCGCCTTGCAAATAGGGGCGGGTTTCCGGCACCAGCACATGTAGCTTGTGACCCTGCTGGAAGGCGACGCGGATGACTCCGAGCGCGGTACCAATTCCTCCGGTGGCCAGCGCACCGGCATTGCATTGCGTCATTACCTGCCCTTCCTTGGGCATGAATTCCGCGCCGAAACGCCCGATGGCTTCGTCGGTGGCCTTTTTTTCGAGATGCACTTCCCGGGCTTCGGCAATGAGGGCGCTGCGTATTTCGGACAGGCTCGCGGAGGAGACAAGCAATTCCGCGAAGCGGGTTTTCATGCGTTGCAGGGCCCAAAAAAGATCGACCGCGGTGGGGCGCGTTTCCGCCAGTTCCCGGGAAATCTCTGTAAATTCCGCTTTCAATTCATCCACGGAAGCGGCGCGCGAGTGGAGCACGCCGAGGGCAACGCCCATCGCCGCTGCGACACCAATGGCCGGCGCGCCACGAATCACCATTTCGCGAATGGCTTTGGCAACCTCGCGGTAGTCCGTGTAGGTGTAATAGATCTCCTCGGCGGGAAGGCGCCGCTGATCCAGCATGACCACGCCGCGGTCGGTCCACTCGATGGGCTGCGCTACGTACATTCTCCGGTGCTTCCTTTCCAGTGGAGTTGCAACGAAGGCGAATGGCGAAATGAATCGATCACTGGCCTGCGGGGATGCGCGTGAAGCCGTGCGTGCTTAAGACCGCGGCCACGGCAATGAGCGAGTTGTACCCCAGATGCATCAGGAAGCTGGCAAAAACGCTGCCGGTACGCGCGCGCACCAGCGTGAAGATAATGCCGACGAGGATGAGCATGGAGACAAGACTCCAGGTCCACCCCAACTGCGCGCCGTGCATGAGGCCGAAAAGGACTCCCGTCAGGATTATGCTGCTGAAGATGCCGCTGCGCAGAGCCGAGGCATCCTCGATGCCGAAGAAGCGCAAGAGAGCCGAGATCAATCGCGCAAATAGGGGATAAAGATATCCACGGAAGAGGGTTTCCTCCACCAGCGGCGCCACGAGCACAGCCATAGCTACGAAGAGCAGCGCGGTCTGACGATGTTTGAACAACTCTTGCATGGGGATGTTCTCCGGCTCCTTCATGCGCGCCGTGAGAAGAGCAACGAAAAGAGACAATCCGGAGCCGGCGATGAAATAAACAAACGGGTTTCTGGGCTGCTCGCGATTGTGCGAGTCGATCTTGCGCCAGCCGAGACACTCCCAGAAGGAGTGGCCACGCAGGAGCGACAACGTAACATAGAGGAAAAAAAAGATGGTGGCGTACCAGATGAGCATGCTGCCGATGGCGAATTGTGGCTTGGAGAGCAGGTACTGTTCCATTTGTTTTGTGGTGAGTCTTTGCCCGTGCGGCAAATAGAAGACTGCGAGAATGCCCTGCACCATAACCAGGCTTACGAGGCCAAAAAGGACGAAGAGGATGAGATGCGGCCATGACCAGGTGATCTGTAAGTCTTGAGGATATTGGGGTGATAAAGGCAGCACCTGCGTGGGATATGGTGCGGCCAACACAAGGGGATCGCCCGCTAAGGGTTCCGAGGAATGAGCGAGTCGGCCGGCTGGAGAAGCTGACTCGCGGCCCGAAGGAGTTTCTGGTGGTGGGGAGGGGGGATCGTCAAAAGGATTCATGATCTCGTGTGTTTCTCCGAAGCAGGCCAGCCGGAAGCCAGTGCGGCGGCCACCAGGGGCAAAAGGAGTTCGTGGTGACCCGTTATTGCGAATCCCCTGGAGCTGTTGCCTTTCCTTCCACCGGCTGGGGCGGTAGGCCGCCGCACAACATTTTGGACCGGCCGGTAATGCTGGATGAAGTCAAAATTCGCGGTGGTGATGGGGCGGAGTGGCACGCCCAGATTGCGAACCACGGAAACCGCCTTTAGAAAGATTTCGGGGAGGAGCACTGCGGAACCCCAATTGAGAAACACGCCGCCGGCATCCATCTCCCGCACCAAGGCGCAGAACAGGCGGAAATCCGAGAAGGTGGCGGCGCCGAGCGTGGCTCCTTCAGCCGCGGGGTGCATGTGCGGGATGTCCGTGCCGATGGCCAGATGAATGGTGACGGGGATTTTGCGCCGGTAGGCTTCGATCAACACGCTGGACTCCGGGTGCTTGGGCGAGAGAATGCCGCTGGTCAGATATTGTCCGGCAGCTTCGCCGTAGCCAATGTGGATGCGGTAGGCCAGTTTGGCGATTTCGTTGATGTAGGTGCCGGTTTCTTCGGCCATGCCGAACTGACCCTCGTCGAGGGCGGCTTCGACATCCTCGGAAGTACTGCCAGCCATGGCGATTTCAAAATCATGGATCAACGCAGCGCCATTCATGGCGATCCCGGAAATGAATCCGCGGCGCATGAGGTCAACGAGAACCGGGCCTAGGCCGACCTTGATCACGTGGCCGCCGAGACCCCAGAGGATGGCGCGTTTTTGTTTGCGCGCGCGATGAATGGCGGAGAGGAGTTCGCGCAAATCCTGCGCAGCCAGAATTCGTGGCAAGGAGTCGAGGAACTTTGACAGTGAAGGTTTGCGGCCCACCGCATGCGCAAAATCGCCGACATTGACTTTGCTTTTGCGAGAGGCCAACGGATAGGTACGCACACCGCCAAACGTCAAAGGCTGGATGGAATAGATACTCATGCGGGTGTCATCACTCTACGAGGAAGATAGCGGAGGCGCAAGTGGGAGATGAAGTGGATCGTGGCGGTCATGCCCCAGCCTCTTTGCGTTCGCCGATGGCGCTACCGTTTGAAGAGCTGCTCAACCCCAAAGTACGCGCGAGCGCCTGGCCGGTGTAGGACTTCTTCACGCGGGCGACTTGCTCGGGAGTGCCTTGCGCCACGATGCGCCCGCCACCCTGGCCGCCTTCGGGGCCCAGATCGATGACCCAGTCCGCTTGTTTGACGACGTCCAGATTGTGCTCGATGATCAAAACGGTGTTGCCGAGGTCCACGAGCCGCTGGAGGACGTCCAGAAGCTTGCGCACGTCATCGAAATGCAGGCCGGTAGTGGGCTCATCGAGAATGTAGACGGTTCGGCCGGTCTGGCGTTTGGAGAGCTCGCGGGCCAGCTTGATGCGCTGAGCTTCGCCGCCAGAAAGCGTGGTGGCCGATTGGCCGAGCTGCACGTAGCCGAGACCCACCTCGACCATGGTGGAGAGCTTCTGCTGAATCTGGGGAATGTTTTCGAGAAGCTGCAGCGCATCGCTGGCCGACAGATTCAGAACATCGTTGATGCTGTTTCCCTTGTAGCGAACGGCGAGCGTTTCCGAGTTGTAGCGGCGGCCGCGGCAAACTTCGCAGGTGACATACACGTCCGGCAGGAAATTCATTTCGATGCGGCGCAGGCCTTCTCCCTGGCAGGTTTCGCAACGTCCGCCTTTCACGTTGAAGCTGAAGCGCCCGGGACGGTAACCGCGCTGGCGGGATTCCGGGAGCATGGCGAAAAGCTCGCGGATAGGAGTGAAGACGCCGGTGTAAGTTGCAGGATTCGAGCGCGGCGTGCGGCCAATGGGCGCCTGATCGATCTCGATGACTTTGTCGATGTGCTCAATGCCAAGCAGCATGCGATGCGCGCCGGGCGGCTCCATGGAGCGGTAGAGCTTTTGTGCCAAGACGCGGTAGAGAATGTCATTGACCAGCGTGGATTTTCCGGAACCGGAAACGCCGGTGACAACGGTGAACAAGCCCAGCGGAAAGGAGACATCGAAATCCTTCAGGTTGTTGGCGTGCGCGCCGAGCACCTGAATCATTTTCCCGTTGGGGCTGCGGCGCTTGGATGGAACGGGAATCTTCGCCGCGCCGGTTAGATATCGTCCCGTGAGCGATTCACGGCAAGCCGAAATCTCCTCCGGTTTGCCTTTGGCGACCAGGTAGCCGCCGGCATTGCCCGCGCCGGGACCGAGATCGACGACGAAATCGGCGCGCCGGATGGTGTCTTCGTCATGCTCGACGACGATAACCGTGTTGCCGAGATTGCGGAGTTGCTCGAGCGAATGCAGCAGGCGGTTGTTATCCCGCGAGTGGAGGCCGATGGAAGGCTCGTCCAAGACGTAGAGGACGCCGCGAAGGCGGGAACCAATCTGAGTCGCCAAGCGGATGCGCTGGGCTTCGCCACCGGAAAGGGTGGCGGCGGAACGTTCCAAACTGAGATAACCGAGGCCGACGGCGAGCAGGAAGTCGATGCGCTCCGCAATTTCCGCCAGCGGCCTTCCCGCGACTTCCTCCTGGCGGGGCGTGAGCTGAGAGAGAATCTTGTCAACGGCGGGCCGCGCATCACTGAGAGCTAGAGCGGTGAAGTCCGCAATAGACCAGCCCGCTAACTTCACAGCCAGCGATTCCGGGCGCAAACGTCTGCCGTGGCAGGCGCTGCATTGCGTGGCGGACATGTACCGCGTCATCCACTCACGATAGGAATCGGAATTGGATTCCTCGAAATTGCGTTCGAGAAAGCGCAAGATGCCCTGAAAGCGGAAGCCCTTTTCGCTGCTTTCGGAACGCGTGGCCTTGAGTGTTCCGGTGCGTTTGCCGTCCGGGGGCGGATAGCCGTAGAGGAGGAGATTCTGCACGCGAGCAGGATATTTGTCGAACGGCGTATCCAGATGAAAACCGTGCGCGTATGCAGCCAGCTCCAGCGTGCGCTTCAGAATGGCGGAGCCGGAACCCGTTCCCAGACCGCCGTCGAAGAGGGGCCGTGTCCAATCCACAATCACTTTGGCAGGATCAAAATCGTATTTGGAGCCGAGGCCGTTGCACGCCGGGCACGCACCATAGGGTGAGTTGAAACTGAACGAGCGCGGCTCGAGTTGCGGCACGGACAGGCCGCAATCCGGGCAGGCCAGCCTTTCGGAGAAGACGTGCTCTTTCCCGCCGACGACCGCCACGGTGACCAAACCTTGCGCCAGCTTCAGCGCTGTGGCGATGGATTGTTCAAGGCGGGAAGCGATGCCTTGCTTGACGAGGAGCCGGTCGATGACCACTTCGATGGTGTGATTCTTGCGCTTGTCCAGCACCGGCGTTTCGTCAAGCGGAAGCAACTCTCCATTGATGCGCACACGGACAAAGCCATCCTGTGCCAGCTTCTCGAGTTCCTTGCGGTAGGCACCCTTTCTTCCGCGCACGATCGGCGCCAGGATCATGATGCGATCGTCGGGTTTGCACAGCTCTCCCTGCAGGATGGCCTGAACAATCTGCTCGCTGGATTGCCGCGTGATGGGCTTGCCGCAATTCGGGCAGTGGGGCACGCCCACGGAACTGTAAACGACGCGGAGATAATCGTAAATCTCGGTGATGGTGCCGACGGTGGAGCGCGGCGAGCGCGTGGTGGTCTTCTGTTCGATGGCGATGGAGGGAGACAGCCCCTCGATCACATCCACTTCAGGCCGCTCCATCTGATCAAGGAACTGGCGCGCGTAGGCGGAAAGAGATTCAACGTAGCGGCGTTGGCCTTCCGCATAAATGGTGTCGAAAGCGAGCGAAGATTTGCCGGAACCCGAAAGCCCGGTGATGACCGTGAGGGTGTTTCGCGGGATTTCGATATTGATGTTCTTCAAGTTGTGCTGGCGGGCGCCGCGCACAACGAGTTTTGTGAGTCCCATAATCCGAAAGTGCTCCCCTCACAGGAGATGCCGGCGCCCTATGGGTAAAAGGGGCCCAGCATAATCATTCACCATAGCAATTCGCGCGAGTGGCGGTCAAGGCAGGCTGGCGGGGATGGGCGAAGATGGGGAGAAAATTCGGCGGAAAATCTTTTCCGGGGGCGCTTCAGAGTAAATTTTTCCTCGGGGGTAGTGCGTTTTTACTCGCCGCGTGACTTTAAGATGTTGAGAACAAACAACGTATATTGGCTGGCAGCGTGCACCCCCAGAGCCCGTGGGGGAGTCGAGCCGAGGATCCCTTTAGGGGATTGAGGGCTGGGCCGGTTCGTACTTCCCCTCACTTCTGCCTCTCCACGATTTTTGCACTTCTGGATCGCACTTCTGCAACAACCAAGTCCTGTGGAACCTGACCAAGCGGCAGAAGCATACTTGCGCGATGGGACGAGGTTTCCCCGGCCGCATCGAATGACAAAGAAAAAGAGGCCGAGAGGCCCGCAGGCTTCCCCTTGAATTCAGTTTGAAAATGTGCGAACGAGCCGGCGCGAAGATCAACCGCGCTACACGGGCTGCGCCGGTTCGCCCGCCTGCGTGGAGTACTGCCCGGTCGAGGACTGCATGTTCTGGGCGTACGACGAGGACAACCCTTTCTTCGGCCGCATCCAGATTGATCCCATTCTCTGTATCGGCTGCAAGAAGTGTCTCAGCAATGGTCCGGACGGCTGCTTCCCCGATGGCTGTCCGTGGGATGCCATCGTGATGGTGGATATCGCGGAGGTAGAAAAAGAAGTCGGCCGATGCCCTACTGATCGTTTTCCTTCGAGTCTTTCTTACAAATGCTGCGCCCACCACAATTGTTCGTCAGCGAGATTCATAAACCAGTCGGAGACTAGGGGTTGACCTTCGCCTAATCTTCGCTCTATACTTCCTTTCGGAGCTCCTGCGATCCTTGAACCGCTTGCTCCTGACGGACAGGACACAAACATTTGGGCTGCCGTGAAGTGACTGTTGACGAATGGACTAATTGTAAGCATATTTAATATGTGATCGCGGTTTTGAAACTGCCGTTGGAAAAAAGGTAGCAATTGGCCACCAAGAGCAAAAACGGGCGAACAGCACACGTTTCCCCGTCCATGCTGACTGCGGGCGTTCGCAGTGATTCCTTCTCTAAACTGGCCGAAGCTGCGATCGACAAGAATCCGGTCGCAGGCTGGACACACAATTTTTACCGCTATCCCGCCCGGTTCTCGCCCCACTTTGCTGCCACAGCGATTGAATGCTTCTCGAATCCGAGCGAATTGGTTCTCGACCCATACATGGGTGGAGGCACCGCGGTCGTGGAAGGGATCGCTGCTGGTCGAAACGTTGTGGGGAATGACCTCAATTCACTTGCAACATTCATTACGCGTGTGAAGTTGATGCGGCTCTCTTTCGCGGAAAGCCTTGCGCTGAGGAAATGGGCAACGAAAACTGTTCCCAGTTTCAGTTACTACCAAGATGTCGAGGACTTGAGTCCTTTTGTCGACCCAGTCAAGACCAAGAATCTGACATTGGCGCGCGCTCGATTCATTAAGAAGGCAGTCGCTGCCGCGTTGGCCTCAATTGAAGATTTAGCCACCCAAAACTCCCGAGACTTTGCAAAGTGCATTGTACTGCGCGTATGCCAGTGGGCACTTGATGGGCGCGAGCGCCACACACCACTGCGCGATTTCCGAAAGAAGCTTTCCACCACAACGGAAGAAATGCTCGAATCCGCCCGAGTATTCAGCGAGCAGACAAGGCGGAGCCAAGGTCATGCAACGATCTTAAATATTGACGCGGCTCGTCTAGATGAGTCTCCGGTGTTCGGGAGTGGAAAACAGAAAGTGTCGCTGGTTGTGACAAGCCCTCCGTATCCCGGTGTTCATGTTTTGTACCATCGCTGGCAAGTTGACGGGAGACGTGAGACTCCGGCTCCGTACTGGATCGCGGGTTGCAACGATGGCCAGGGCGCTGCTTTTTACAATTTCGGTGACCGTCGCGAAACGGCCGCCGACACCTATTTCCAGAAATCACTATTGACCCTGAAGTCCGTCCGACGCGTGGTGCGGGAGGGCGGGCACATCGTGCAGTTGGTGGCGTTTAATCGGCCAGATGAGCAGCTTCCACGCTACTTGGAGAATATGCGAGCTGCTGGTTTTGCAGAGCTCAGAACTGGAAATAGCCGCATCTGGCGCGAAGTTCCTCATCGAAAATGGCACGCGACATTGGTTGGAAAAACACATTCCTCCAATGAAGTCGTGCTCGTCCATAGAGCCGTTTGACTGCGAGGATAGGCCTGATGCCCCTGAAGTGTTAGTCCTGTGTTGCGATGTTCTTTTGGCTCTCGATTGTGGCCTTCATTAGTTCAGCCATTCGTGTCGCCTCTTTTACCTGCACGCGTGCCACACGAGTCCGGTCGTCTTCGAGCAGGCTTTCCAGGATAGTTTCTTCTATTGGAGCACTGGTTCCAGTTCGACTGCTCTCTTGCAAGATGGCATGATAGCCGATCCAAATCTCGTAGTTAGTTCTAAAAAGGTCCAATAGAGTTGCACTTTGGACCTTGACTTTATCTACATTTTCCCTGAAGGGCGCGAAGATTGTCGAATAGTAGACGGTAATCCCGCCACTGATACGCAGTGGTTTGTACGCGACAGTTGACTGCTGTTCGGTCGAAACATTCTCGCTCAGATTGGGCCAAACCATTGCCCATGCCTGCGCATCGTCCTCTGGATTGATCGGGATGATTTCAAACGGAGGTACCTGTCCCTTCGAGATTTGTGCCTTTTCCTCTTGGGCCGGGAAAATTTCAAAATCAATGCTGTCGGCCAGTTGCGAGCCATCCAGTTTGGTCAGGGTGGCAAGCACCTTCCCCGTGTCTCCCGCTTTCGCCGTTACCCTCGGTTTTAGTCGCCAACGTATCCGGCCTCCTCGCAAGGGTGCCTTTGCCACTACTGAGTATTGCATAATATAGTGACATTCGTAGATTCTTGTGCTATGTTCAGAGCATGGGAAACCCAAAAGGTGTTCGGCGGGACTTCGAGAAACTGGAAGAGCGGCGCTTGCTCGCCGC
>Ga0187866_1001367_pt1 | contig 23340 bp, 20 predicted proteins | sample June2016WEW_11_1_3_FD_133013 | JGI IMG/M metagenome (GOLD analysis project Ga0187866, IMG submission 133013) | Peatland microbial communities from SPRUCE experiment site at the Marcell Experimental Forest, Minnesota, USA - June2016WEW_11_150 | ecosystem: Environmental > Terrestrial > Soil >...
ATGAGGAGCGCTTGTACAAGAAAAGCCAGTGCGTCATGCAGTTCGCCTGGCTTTTTCCATTTGGTGATTTGTGGTTGTGCAGTTCTCTGTGCCTTGTCCACAGCCGCGGCCCAGGAATCGAGGCCCATTGGATCAATTACAATCAGTGGAAATGAGTCCATCTCCACCTCAACCGTTCTTGCCTGGATGGAGACAAAGCAGGGAGCTCCGTTTGTCACGTCTGATCCGGAACGGATCATCTCACGCTATGCATCTGAGGGATTTCTCTTTGCGCGAGTTGATTCGGTCAGGTTCCTCCCGATGGCCAACGGTTCAAGTGTGGGACTCGTCCTCTCGATTCGCGAAGGGAGAAAAGTCGTTGTCTCATCGCTTCAGATGGAGGGTTTGAGATCGCTGCACGAGCCGGAAGTTGAGGGGGCCCTCAGCACGCGCAAAGGGGAGAAATTCGTTCCGGCCGTACTGGAACGGGATATCGGCGAACTGCTTCAGCTCTACGAAAAAGCGGGATATCCGTTCGCCAGAGTCGAAATCCGGGACATAAGCTTTCTCGAGTTGAAGGATTCTATGGGGGCGGCGATCACTCTGAGCATCGATGAGGGGGCGCAGGCGAGAATTCAGAACCTCCGTGTAGAGGGAAACACCACCACAAGGGTGGAAGTGATTAGGCGGGAAGCGCGTCTGACCGAGGGAGAAGTTTTTCGGGGAGACCAACCGGGCCGTGTGAAACAGAGGCTCGAACGGATGCAATTGTTTTCAAGTGTATCGATGCCTATGCTCTATGTGAATCCTGATGGGAGTGTTGGACTCTCAGTGAAGGTGACCGAAGGGAATCCGAACCGGTTCGATGGAATTATCGGATATGTCCCCTCTGGCAGCTCTGGTTCGGGTGGATATGTCACCGGGTTGGCAGACGTGCAATTCCGCAACATCCTCGGCACGGGGAGGAAGCTTTCGGCCCGATGGTATCGAGAAACCCAGACCTCGCAGGAAATCGAGCTTCACTATCGTGAACCGTGGATTGCCTCGTTCCCTGTGAACGCTGAAGCGGGATTCTCACAGCGAAAACAGGATTCGACGTACATCCGGAACAGCTACAGCCTTTTCGCCGAGCTTATGGCAACGGACGAGCTGAGTCTCGGAGCTGTCTTCTCAAGTGAACGCGTCCTCCCGACGGAAGGATATGGAATCCGGGTTGCGAACGAGAGCCGCACGACGAGTGTGGGCGTCTCGGTTTCGTACGATTCCCGTAATGACCCGGTGACTCCGACGAGCGGGTTGAGGTATCGGACTGAGTACCGGACAGGCATCAAAGAGATCCAGGCTTCAGCTCTGCAACGTTCGAGCGATCGGAGTTCGACTCAAAGCCTCTCGTTTGATTTAGAATATCTGTTCTCTCCTCTTCAGAAGCAGGTGCTGGCAGCCAACGTGTCCGCGAGGGATTTCCGAAGTGGGGCAGTTGAATTGAGCGATATGTACAGATTGGGGGGATCGAACACGCTTCGCGGCTATCGCGAAGGGCAGTTCCTGGGATCGCGGATCGCCTGGTCGAATCTGGAATATCGGCTGCTCACAGATCAGCGCTCCTACGCGTTTGGGTTTGTCGACATCGGGTATGTTCTGATCCCTGACCGGCCGGAAGCCGGTTTAGTGAAGCAGGAGATCTACAAGGTTGGCTATGGCGCCGGGATTCGCATGGATACCCCTTTAGGCCTTATCGGGGTAAGCCTCGCGTTCGGAGAAGGGGACACTTTCAGTACAGCGAAACTTCACATACGGCTGATCAATGAATTCTAAGACTCTCGATCCGAGAATCGAAATCCTTCGTCCCGTCAATCTAGCGATAGTGTTTGCCACGGTCGCTGTGGCTGGAATGCTGGCGAAGCCATCGGGCCTGGATTGGTTCTGGATACTTGTCGCCGCAATCGCAGCCTCATCGATTGCAGGTGGTGGAAATGCGATTAATGATTACTTCGACATCAAGATTGACAAGATCAATCGTCCGAACCGGCCGTTGCCACGAGGAGCTCTTACCCTCGGCGATGCGTGGAGGTTGTGGATTGTCACGTCATCGTGCGGGTTTGTCCTCAGTCTCCTCCTGGGAGTCTGGGATGTCCTGATCGCTATGTTATGGGTAGGCGGGCTGTATGTGTATAGCCGTTACTTGAAACGAACCATGGTCGTCGGCAACATCGCAGTTGCTTTCATGACGGGGCTCGCGTTTCCCTTTGGCGCTCTCGTGGCCGGCAGATTCGACCTTGGCTTTTACCCAGGTCTCTTCGCCTTCTTAGCCAATCTTGCGCGGGAACTACTGAAGGATGTTGAGGATGTGGATGGCGATGCGACAGTGGGAGCAGAGACGCTTCCAGTGAAACATGGCCCCGAAGCCGGTCTCCTCGGCGCTTCGATTGCAATTGGTGTTCTGATCCTGGCAACGTTCATTCCATTCATTGCCGGTGTGTATGATCTGCGGTATCTGCTAGTGGTCCTCTTCGTAAACCTTGCGCTCGCCTACGTTGTGATAGCGATGTGGTACGATTCAACGCTCTCGAATTTGAGGCGGCTAAGTCTTATCTTAAAAGGGTGTATGATAGGGGGGATTTTTGCAGTTTTCCTTGGCTCCTGAGCATGGATGAGAAGATTTCAAAATCGAAGAAGATGAAACTGGTGCCGACACTGGAGTTGGAGGAGTTCTATTGGGAGAAAGGGTTTGAGCATGTTGCGGGAGTCGATGAAGCTGGACGGGGTCCTCTCGCGGGACCGGTTGTCGCTGCTGCCGTTATCCTGCCGAAAGGAGTTTACATCGACGGTGTGAACGACTCGAAAAAGCTTAGCGCGAAGCAGCGGGAATTGCTGTATCACCGGATCTTCGAAGTTGCGTTGTCCATTGGAGTTGGCATCGTCAGCCATGAGGTGATCGACAGGATCAACATCTACCAGGCATCGATCCTGGCCATGCGGAAAGCGATCGACAAGTTGACGCTCCCTCCGGCCATTGTTCTGGCGGACGGTAACAGCTTCAAGCACGAAGCGCTCCGTTTTCAGAATGTCATTGATGGCGATGCAAAGTCGATGACGATTGCTGCCGCCTCGATCGTTGCCAAGGTTACGCGTGATAGTCTCATGCGCGAATATCACGCCCAGTTTCCCGAATACGGGTTCGATCGTCACAAAGGATACGGTACGCGGCTGCATATCGCTGCACTGCATCAGCATGGATTGTGTCCAATTCACCGGCGCACGTTTCACATTCCAGACTCCAAGGAAGCCTCCAACCGGGGGCACTCGATGTCATGAACAAGCACCAAAAAGGGCGGTTTGGAGAAAATCTTGCGGCGCACTTTCTTGAAGGAAAGGGCTACCGGATCATCGAACGCAATTATCGGTATGATCGCGGCGAGATCGATATCGTAGCACAGGACGGCAATGATCTCGTTTTCGTTGAAGTGAAATTGCGTGAGACCGAGGCGTTTGGATCGCCTGAAGAAGCGATCACGCCTTTCAAGGAAGAACAGCTAAAGAAAGTGGCGGAAGGATACTTGTTTGAACATAACCTCGAAGATCAGTCGTGCAGATTCGATGTCGTCGCCATCACGCTCGCCGATGGAAAACCAAAGATTCGGATTCTCCAGAATGCTATCTTGTGACAGGTCTTCTCACGTTCCTGTTACTTTCTCAATCATACTGATAAACCAATGAACCTTCTTCATAATGGCTCCGGCATCTACACCGACTACTATCAGCTGACGATGGCCCAGGGGTATTTTCTGACCGGTCGGTCGAAGGCGACCAGCTGTTTCGACTATTTCTTCCGCGAAAATCCCTTCCATGGCGGTTACGTCCTCTTTGCCGGCCTGACAGACGTACTGGAGATGATTGAGGGATTTACGTTCAGCGATGAGATCATTGCGTACCTGAAAGTGAATGGGTTCAAGGATGAATTCCTTCGCTATCTCCGATCGTTCAAGTTCGGTGGGACGATTACGTCGGTTCGGGAAGGAGAGGTTGTCTTTCCTCTTGAGCCACTGCTGCGTGTAGAGGGAACGCTCATTGAGGCGCAGATTGTCGAGACGCTTTTGTTGAATATGCTGAACTTTGAGTCGCTCATTGCAACCAAGGCGTCGCGTGTGAAGGCGGCTGCAGGCAGACGGCGTGTTGTGGATTTTGGCCTCAGGCGGGCTCAAGGGCTTGGTGGAATCCATGCTACCAAAGCTGCAATCATCGGAGGCATCGATGCCACGTCCAACGTCTACGCTGCGTTTCACAACGGTATCGAGGTTTCAGGAACGCAGGCCCATTCGTGGGTCCAGAGCTTCAGCGACGAATTGACGGCCTTCCGCAAGTACGCCGAAGTGTATCCCGACGTTTGCATTCTTCTTGTCGATACCTATAACACTCTTCGGAGTGGCGTTCCGAACGCCATTACCGTGGCAAAGGAATTGGAACAGCGCGGGCACCGCTTGATGGCCATCCGCCTCGACAGCGGCGACCTAGCGTACCTTTCGAAACACGCCCGGAATATGCTAGACCAGGCAGGGCTCACCTATGTGAAGATTACAGTGTCGAATCAACTCGATGAGTATGTAATCCGCAGCTTGCTGGAAGATCAGGGGGCGCCGATTGACATGTTCGGCGTCGGGACGCGGCTTATTACTGGTCAACCGGCTGCCGCGCTGGATGGTGTGTACAAGCTGAGCATGTGCGACGGCGAACCGCGGCTCAAATTCTCAGAGAACTATACGAAGCTGACGCTCCCCGGGGTCAAGAGCATCTATCGGTTCCTGAACGAGGATGGGATATTTTCTGCCGACGGCGTTACCCTCGAGGGAGAGCAGGCCCCTGAGAACATTTTTCATCCATTCTTTCCCGAGCAGAGGAGCACGCTGAAGAACTGTACGTCCGAAGCTCTGATGCACAAGGTGATGGAGGGGGGAAAGACAATCGTTAAGAGTACTGCGCAGGAGAGTGCTCTGTACGCGCGGGAACGGCTCTCGCACCTTGCTGGCGAGCACAAACGATTTGAGTTCCCGCACATTTATCGCGTCGGGATTTCGCAGAAGCTGTTGAGCCTGCGGGCGCGACTCGTAGAGGAGTTGCAGCAGCAATTTTGAGGATCACAAGGACAAGAGAATGAAGGCATTGTTGATTGTCGATCTACAAAACGATTTCTGTCCCGGCGGTGCGCTGGCAGTCTCTGAAGGCGACAGGGTCGTTCCGGTGATTAATCGTCTGCTTGGTCGTTTTGATGTCATTGTTGCATCGAAGGACTGGCACCCTGTTGGGTCGGTCCACTTCAAGAAATGGCCGCCGCATTGTGTGCAGGATTCGGCAGGTGCGGATTTCCATCCGCAACTGCTCAGAGGGAAGATCCAACAAGTGTTTCTCAAAGGCACACAGGACAGGGACGACGGATACTCAGCTTTCGAAGCGACAAACCTGGACCTGGCGACGTACTTGAAGCAAGCGGACGTCACCGAGCTCTACGTTGTCGGCCTTGCGACCGACTATTGCGTCAAAGCTTCCGCTTTGGATGCCGCGAAGAATGGATTCCGCGCGTACGTTGTGACAGACGCTGTCGCCGCGGTGAATGTGAGACCGGACGACGGATCGAATGCTCTCGGCGAGATGAAACGGGCGGGGATCACTCTCCTCGATTCATCACAGATTCTCTGAGTGCTGCTGGTCGCTAGCAGTTGATAGTCTGTCAAAATTCGTGTATTGTCAGAACATCAGTATCATTCCTCCCAACAGCTACTATTCGTACTCCCAGAAATCGGACCGGCTCATGAATGCTTTGTACCTCCTCCTTGTAGCCCTGTGTGTCATGGTCATTGCGTATCGCTACTACAGCGCTTTCATTGCGGCAAAAGTCATAGCACTCGATGATACACGCGTAACTCCCGCACACGAACTGAATGATGGACAAAATTTTCATCCAACGAACAAGTGGGTCCTCTTCGGTCATCATTTTGCAGCGATCGCCGGCGCAGGACCGCTGATCGGTCCCGTCCTCGCCGCCCAGTTCGGATATCTCCCGGGTTTTTTGTGGTTGGTGATTGGTGTTGTCCTTGCGGGCGCTGTCCATGATTTTGTCATCCTCGGGGCCTCCATCCGGCGAAAGGGGAGATCGCTTGCAAGCATCGCAAGATTCGAGATCAGTCCACTGGCTGGAGTCGTTGGCTCCATCGCTATCCTGATCATTGTCATTATCGCACTTTCCGGCCTGGGCCTGGCCGTTGTCAATGCGTTGCGGGAGAGCTCGTGGGGAACGTTCACAATTGCGATGACGATTCCCATCGCACTCTTTGTCGGATTGTGGATGAACAAGATCCGGCCCGGCAAGATCACGGAAGCGAGCATCATCGGGGTCGTGAGCGTGGTTGCCGCCGTCATCCTCGGAAGCCTGATACCCGGATCATTCCTTGAGCCATACTTTTCGCTTTCACGAGACGGGATCATCATAGCGATGGCCATCTACGGTTTCATTGCGTCTGTCTTGCCGGTGTGGCTGCTCCTGGCGCCCCGTGACTATCTAAGCTCATATATGAAAATCGGCACGGTCGCGGCTCTCGTGATCGGAGTGTTCATTGTTGCACCGCATCTGAAGATGGAAGCCGTCACCCAATACGTCCACGGAGGCGGGCCGATCATCGGCGGCAAACTTTATCCGTTCATGTTCATCACCATAGCATGCGGCGCGATATCCGGATTCCACTCGCTGGTCTCCTCGGGGACAACACCGAAAATGCTGAACAAGGAGTCGGATGCAAGGATGATCGGGTACGGAGCTATGTTGATGGAAGGCCTGGTCGGGATTATCGCATTGATAGCTGCCTGCTCGTTGTGGCCTGCGGACTATTTTGCGATCAACCTGTCCCCCGAAAAGTTCAAGGCGCTTGGAATGACCATCGTGAATCTCGATGAGTTGCAAAGGGAAGTCGGGGAAATTGTGGCCGGTAGACCCGGAGGAGCTGTCTCCCTTGCAGTGGGGTTCGCACAGATATTCTCGGCAATTCCGGGTATGAAGGGGCTCATGTCCTTCTGGTATCACTTCGCGATCATGTTTGAAGCCCTCTTTATCCTGACGACGATTGATGCCGGAACCCGCATAGCGAGGTTCCTCGTACAGGAATTTGTTGGAAGAGTCTGGAAGCCGTTCGAGCGGACGGATTGGATACCGGGAGCGTATCTCTCGACGGCCGTCGTCGTTTTCGCATGGGCTTACTTCATCTGGGCCGGCAGCATCAGCACGATCTGGCCGATGTTCGGGACCGCGAACCAGCTGCTCGCCGGCGTGGCTTTGGCGGTCGCGTCGTCAGCGATCATCAATGCTGGAAAAGTACGATATGTCTGGGTCACCCTGGTTCCAATGCTCTTCGTTTCCGTCACGACACTCGTTGCCGGATGGTTCAATATCTTCGACAACTATATCCCTCTTATCGAAAACCCATCTACAGCCACTCAGGGATATGTGAACAGTACGTTGACGGTCGTCATCATGGTTTGCGCCGTGATCATCATGATAGAAGCATTCAGGCGTTGGTACAAAGTCCTCGTAAAGCGTGAGTCCTTCACTGCACAGGAGATGATCTTCGCAACCGAAAAGATCACACACCTTCCGGGAGGAGGATGTTGTTGATATCGCAACGAGTCTTCACTTCCAATGGCCAATGGTGAACAACCAATTGTCAATTGAATGTTAGTCATTCACCGTTGACAATTATCCCACCGACCTCCGCAACTTTTACCGTCTCAGCTCGTACACACTCCAAGGCACCCTTATTGTGCCGCTTGTTGTACAGACGAACCGATTCTCGAAAATGAAGAATGTTGATTCACTTGCTGTCCCTATCACGAAACCGCAAGTAGAAACTCTTGCCTTCGATGCGCAGCTTTCCACGCTGAAGTCCGATTTCATCGCGCTGTGGCAAAACATATCAGAGGAATTCGCCCAGTTTGGGAGAGTGTACACACAGGAAGAGCAGCGAGCGACAGAAGCCAAGGTGGAAGAGACCATGATCGTTGAGAAGGATGTCGATCCGAATTCCGATGAAGCGGCACTTCAGTTGCAGCGAATGAAAGCAACGGTGCGAAGCATGGTCGTTCGATCGATGGCTCCAGAGCACAGCGATGAGACAGATGCCATACTCGGGGAGTTTTCAGAGGCTGGAGACGAGTTCGTGCGGCAGGCGCGGGTGTTCGATCCTGATCTCGGTGTCGAGGACATTTTCCAGGCACTCCGGAACCTGTGGATCATCAACAGCATGCAAGTCGGATTCGGTCTGCCGGTTCGCGTCACTCCGTCCGGACTTGCGTACAGCCTGCTTTATCCGTACACGGATAACTACCTTGATAACCCGTCGATCACGGGAGCCAAGAAACGAGAGTATAGTAGGAGATTCCGTGGCCGGCTTGCTGGGTTCGCAAATCCGGTCACTTCACTACTCGAGTCGAGAACCTGGGATCTCGTGGAGATGATTGAATCGGAATTCTCACGATCGCTCTATCCCGAAGTGTACGAAAGTCTGCTCGCAATCCATGCCGGGCAGGAGAAGAGCCTTCGTCAGCACGCGATCCCGGATCGATGGGTGCAATCGGATCTGCTGGATATCAGTGTTGAGAAGGGTGGGACTTCAGTCCTGGCGGACGCTTATCTCGTCAAGGGAACACTCTCGACGGAGGAGGCAGAGTTCTCATTCGGTTATGGAGTGTTCCTTCAGTTCATTGATGACCTGCAGGATGTGGAAGAGGATTGCAGAAACGGCCATCAAACTCTTTTCACTCTGGCTGCGGCAAAGGGCGATCTTGACATGATGGCGAATCGGCTTCACAGGTTCATTGACGATGTTCTCACGTCGAGCAATTCCTGTGTTCTCAGTCGTCCGGGCACACTGACCGAGCTTGTTCGCCGAAGTTGCCATATCCTGATTCTGGAATCGATAGCCCAGAGTCCGGGACTTTACAGCGATAGCTACTACAGGAAAGTAGAGCGGTACTCTCCGATGGGATTTGTCCAGATACGCAAATTAAATGAGAAGATGAAGGCGAGACAGAAAAAGCTAAGAAAGGTTCTCAGCAATAAACGAGTCCTGACTTTTGCCGCTGCATACGTGTGATCAATACGAAGTACTGGTTGTATGCTCTGCTTACCACGTTCCCTTCGGCGAACCGGCTAAAAAAACTGCTACTCGTAAGAACTCTGCACAAACCAACAGCAAATGAACCGTGTCCCTCGAACTTGAGAGCACGATCGCGGCTGAGAACATTGCAGATCCTTCCCCCTTGTCTGTTGTTGCCTGTGACTTGACTGGTGTGTGGCCTTCCCTTTGACCAATGCTGCTCACAATCGCGCGAATAGGAGACCGGGCAACTTTCCATGGTTTATAATCAGGCGATGGTGCCCTGAGCTCCCCTCGGTTGATCGAACCGACGTGGAAGGGCTCGGGGCTTCAGATCTGATGATGAAAAGCGCTTAGATAAGGGCGAAGAGATTGACGCTTGGGAGGAGAAACAGGTAAAGCGCCCACAGGACAAACCCAATGACCAGCGGGACGCTGATGTTATCGTCGATGGTTGTGGAAAGGGATTCCGTGACTGCCCCTGCGGCAGCTGCGATGATCCCCACAACGTATTCCATCAGTGATCCCTCAATCTTGGGTGCAAGAAGAACCACTACGATGGCCGAGACAAAGAAGCCTGTCGCCCCCTCGAGGGATTTCTGGAAAAACCGATGCTTGCCAAACCGTCTTCCGACAAGGGCTGAAGTGATGTCGGAGATAATGAGGATCGCGAAGGCGTTGACCGTGATGATTTTTGGAAAGATCAGCACGCAAACGATTGCTGAGAACAAAATGTTCGTCGCCCCTGTCAGCCGCTTCGATTTGGAGTCCGACTCATGCCTCCGCAGAAGCCAGCCGAACCACCGGTAGAACCAGGCCTGCGTTGGCTTGTGAAAGAATCTCGCCAGATCGATGACGAAGAAGGCGAGGAACATTGGCACCAGGAGCTCAAGGGCCAGTTCCCGCGAGATGAAATAGTAGATGATAGGGATGGAAAGCGAGCAGAGGTGAATCAGCTTCCGGATGAATTCGGATTTGTAGTCGATTGTCGCCATTGCGTGGAGAGGCTCCGACTCACCCAGCTCGTGAGTCGGAGCATCCTTCACGTCCAAAGGTGTCTCACTCATGCGGTTTTTTTCGGCTTGCTGTTATCAACGACCTGCTCGGGTTTGGGCTGGGCAGGCTGCGTGTTCTTTGTTCCCTGAGTTTCCGGCTCGCCGTTCTTGCGTTGGTCAACCGGGGGAAGATTTTCGCCGCGGATGAGCCTGTCGATTTCGTCGGAATCAAGGATCTCGCGCTCGAGCAATGCGTTCGAAAGCCGGTGGAGCGTTTCAATGTCATCCCGAAGGATTTTCTCGGAGCGCTTCATGGCGAGCATAATAATCTTCTTGACTTCCAAATCGATTGCGATCGCCGTGTTCTCGCTGAAGTTCCTGGTTTTCGTGATCTCGCGTCCAAGGAAGAGCTCTTCTTCCTTTGCTCCATAAGCCAGCGGTCCGAGTTTCTCGCTCATGCCCCACTCGCACACCATCTTCCGTGCGATCTCGGTCGCGCGCTCGATGTCGTTGCCGGCACCGGTCGTGAGCTGGTTGAAAATAAGTTTCTCTGCCGCTCTTCCGCCCAATGCGTAGGTAATCATCGCGTTGAGGTAATCTTTCGAGTATGTGTGCTTCTCGTCGATCGGGAGATACGTCGTGACTCCGAGTGCGCGGCCGCGTGGAATAATCGTTACCTTGTGCACGGGGTCAGCGTCGGGCAGATGCTTGGAGACCAGCACATGACCGGCCTCGTGATATGCTGTGACGCGCTTTTCGCGATCAGAGATAATGAGGCTCTTCCTCTCCATCCCCATCATGACTTTGTCTTTTGCGGCCTCGAAGTGAAGCATCGCGACAACTTTGCAGTTCTGGCGCGCTGCCAGGAGGGCTGCTTCGTTCACAAGGTTCGCGATGTCGGCGCCGGAAAGCCCGGGCGTCCCTTTTGCAAGCACCTCGAGCTTCACATCTTCGGCAAGAGGAATGTTTTTCGTATGCACTCTGAAGATTCCCTCCCGTCCCTTGACGTCAGGCCTGTCGACGACAACCTGGCGGTCGAAACGGCCGGGCCGGAGGAGGGCCGGATCGAGCACATCAGGCCTGTTCGTTGCTGCGATGATGATGACACCGCTGTTCTGCTCAAAACCATCCATCTCAACGAGAAGCTGGTTCAGGGTCTGTTCCCGCTCGTCATGTCCGCCACCGAGCCCTGCACCGCGGTGACGTCCGACAGCGTCGATTTCGTCAATGAAGATGATGCACGGCGCGCTCTTTTTCCCCTGTTCAAACAAATCTCTCACGCGCGATGCGCCAACGCCGACAAACATCTCGACGAAGTCTGCACCGCTGATTGAGAAGAACGGCACACCTGCCTCACCGGCGACGGCACGGGCGAGAAGGGTTTTGCCGGTACCCGGAGGTCCGAGCAACAAGACACCTCGTGGAATCTTGCCTCCAAGGCGCTGGAATTTCGTAGGCTCTTTGAGGAACTCGATAATCTCCTGAAGCTCCCCTTTTGCCTCATCAGCCCCGGCGACATCTGCAAACGTCACTTTCGACATTCCTTCGGTCAGCAGCTTTGCCCTGCTTTTTCCGAAGCTGAACAACCCTTTCGTGCCGCCGGCACCAGCCTGCATGCGCCGGAAAATAATCAACCAGATGCCGATCAGGAGAATCCACGGAAGCGTGGAGATGAGAAGGCTCGTCCACGTGCTGTCTTCCTTCACGACATTGAACTTGAGCCCCTTCGCGGTCCAGATTCCGATGACTTCCTCGTTGATGGCGGAGTAAGGAAGGGTCAACCACACTTTGGTGGCACCCACGACGCGTTTCTCGTTCGTCGTAGTAATTTCCGAGGGTTCCCGAAGCTTGCCGTGGAAATCATAGTTGTTGAAATCCGACTTCTTGATAAGCGCTTCCGAAATCTTTCCATCGTTCAGCAGCTTCTGATACATCGTGAAGTTGATTTCGTACTCGGTTTCCTCTGTTTGCTTGAACGCAAGCATGATCAGATACACGGCCAGCAGGATGCCGAGCCAGCCGGCAATCATCCGGCCGACTTTGTTCCAGTTGAACTCATCCTCGCGGACAGGTTTAGGGCCCTTTTTGGGCGGTCGCGGGGGAGGGGTCCGGCGTTTCAGGCCCCCGTCCTTCTGCTTGTCATCTGATGGTTCTTCACTATACCATTGAGAATTCATACACATCGCTCCTTCAAACTCATCGCCCCGTACTGTTGATTATTCCTGCGGAGCGAGCCGATAAATGCTCTTCAAGTTACGAACTTTTTGTGCATAGTCCAAGCCGTACCCGATCACGAATTCGGGCGGAATCTCGAATCCCACATAATCGATGGGAAAATCAACCTTCGCTACCGACTTCTTGAGCAACAATGTCACAACCCGGAACGATGCCGGGTTTTCTTTCTGCACAAGCCTTTTCATGAAGTCGATCGAGATTCCCGAATCGACGACATCTTCCACGACAATGATATCCCTGCCGTCAACCTGGCAGTTAAGGTCTTTGAGCAGCCGGACCTGGCCCGACGAGATCTTCGCATCGCCGTAGCTTGAAAGCTTGAGGAAATCAACCTCGCAATCGATCGTGATCTCACGAATCAAATCGGCAAAGAAGATAAACGACCCGTTCAGAATACCGATGAAAATAGGCACCTTTCCGCGATAGTCATCGTTGATGCGCGCCGCGATTTCTTTCACCCTGGCTTTGATTTGTTCTTCCGAAAGAAAGAGGGTGAACCGGTCGTTGTTGATCGTGATCTCGTTGGCCATTATAGTGTAGTCGAATTTAATGAGAAAATATTGTAGGACCGAACTCGAGCCTGATCACGCTGTGTGTCCGGTCTGTGACTTTGAACCGATCATCCAGTCTCTTGCCGCAAATCCATACGATATTGCCATTCGATTCGAAGATCGGAATCCTCTTCTTCTGAAGGAGCGAGATTTTTTCGTCAACGAAATAGTCGCTGATTTTCTTCCTGGCTTTCAATCCCAGTGGCATGAACCAGTCACCTTCCTCCCACGATCGGACAAGGAGGCGGTCTCCCAATGTGCCTGCATCGACGAACTCGACACCGGGCGTTGCTCCGAGTTTCGCCGGGACCGGAATGGGAAGGCTGAGCGAGAAACGAAAATCATGAAATGCATAGGTGTGTCCGAGGGTAACCGACTCATGAAGGGGCGACTCTTCGCGCGGTTGGATAAAGCTCAGGTGGTCCCTGTCACGATACACGTGAAGGCTTTTCGAAAGTTGCACCTGACTGCCGGTTGTCAGGTCGCACAATTCCAGTACCCGCAGCACCTTGTCCGCATCAATTTCAACGGTAAGCCTTCGCAGTACTTCCAGGACAATCGCCTCCTGAAGATAATCCGGCCTGGACCGGAGCTTAGCAATGTCGAGTAACGACGATCCATGACTGTCCTGCGTGAGCAATCCGGGAAGGACCAGCCGCACTTCGGCTGTCAGCAAGTCGTCGAGCTGACGCATGAGTCGCGACATCCGGTTCAGGGAGGGAACCACATCGAACTCTCCGGATGCCTGGATCACGGGGATGACGTTATGCCTCACGTAGTTGCGCCTGTATTCGATGGACTCATTCGAGGAATCGGTGCGATACCTGATATGATGCTCCCGGGCGTACTGCTCGATTTCGCTTCGCCGCGCAAAGAGGAGTGGGCGGATGATGTTTCCGGCTTCGCGCCGGACCGGAATGCCGGCCAATCCGCGGATCCCGGTACCGCGAAGAGCGTTCAGCAAGACAGTCTCAGCGTTGTCGTCCGCCTGGTGCGCGGTGGCAACGCATTGTGCCCCCACCTTTTGTCGCGCTCGCTCCAGGCATTCATAGCGCATCTGGCGTGCCGCTTCCTGTTTGGAAATGTGAGCGCTGTGCGCGAAGTCGAGGACGTTTACACGCTCGGACAAAAAGGGGATTTTCAGGGCAACTGAGAGTTCCCGAACAAATGTCTCATCGCCGTCAGATTCTTCTCCCCGCAACTGATGGTTGACATGGGCAACGGCAAGTTTGAGGTTCCAGCGCGGAAGGAGGTCGGCGAAGAGATACGTCATCACAGTCGAATCGATACCGCCGCTGACCGCTAGCATGATTGAATCACCAGGTCGCACTAATCCCGTCGATTCGATGAAACGGCCGAACTGCATCTCAAGAGTATGGTGATGTTGATTCATCCAAACCCCCTATAAGAAGAATTCTTGACCCCGGTCTACAGGATCAAGAATTCTTGTGGCTGCCTTGTAGCGGGGGGGGGATTCGAACCCTCGACCTACGGATTATGATTCCGACGCTCTAACCAGCTGAGCTACCCCGCCAATGAAATTGTCGATTGCCAATTTTCGATTGTCGATTGCGCGTTTTTCGCGTCCTGCCGATTTCTGGCGGGATTGACCCTTCAGACAGAAACAAAAAATGACCCTTGGAAGGTCAATCTGATGAACTCTGGGAATCAGAATGCGAGGATAAGATACGTCAGAAGGCCAAAAAAATCAAGCAGAAATTCGCTCGGCAACATCTCGGGCATTGACAACGGGGGGAGTGTGAGGATCGGAGCGAACCGGTTCCGGAGCAAATGGATCGAATGACAGAGCTTCTTCGAAGCTTGGAAAAGTCTTCAGCTTTTCCAGCGGTGTCTTTCCCTTGAGGCTTGCCATCGTTCGGTTGTTGTTATGAAAATAGAGGTAGGCGATGAGTTCGCCGACGAGTTCAGGGATGGCCGGAGATCGATGTGAACTCCCCGCCTGATGAATGAATGTGAGATGATCGAAAACAGAAAAGAAGTCGTCCAGCGTGCGATCGGCGACCACCAGATGAAGAATTCCCTGCGCCTCAAGATGAGTTGTGAAGCGTTGATTCGGCGATGTGAGCGGATCGACCCAGAACGGGTTCTTTGCCGCTGTTCTGATCCGGGAAATCCCGAACGGGAGCTTCCGACGAGCAAAATCCAGGAAATCTGTTGCAGATGCAAATGAGTCGGTGAGGTAGATGCGGGCGATCTGGATGTGTGTGCACGCATCGAATGCAGAGAATACTGTCGGTCGCATGTTGCCCAGCTGAAATGGCAAAATCGACGAGTCCAGGTACACCAGGGCTCCTGGTTTTGGAGCGAGCCGATTGAGCATGGCAGCCAGCCTCGCCATCTTCGCTTCACCAATGGCGCTGTTCGGCGGGAGCCCCTGGCTTCCGTCTGCACGTGTATGAACCGCAGTTTGAAGAGTCGACATTTCTCCCCCCTCCATCCAAATCCTCCGCTTCGACCTCCCCCCACACCATACTACCATTGTCGTGCCAGAGTCCTTTGGTCGTGATCGACGGGACAATTCAGTTTACGGATAGGACGGTTCATCAAGCAGGGCTTTGCAGGATGAACGAACTCTGCCCTTTGAGTGTTTTGGATGAAGGCGTAGGACACTCTGAAATTTGTACAATTTACACGCTTAAGAACAAGACGAGTTCGCCTTGATTTTCCTTCACTGTCTGGATATATTGAACCACCACGGAATACGTTGAATGCTCTCATTCGATCAGGCTCTCGCGAAGATCATCAATGAAGTCAGCCCAACTGGGACCGAATTGTGTGATCTGCGATCCTCTCACCTTCGTGTGCTCGCCCAGAATGTAGTAGCTGGTTATGATGTTCCCCGGTTTGACAACTCATCGATGGATGGGTATAGTCTCAGGGCGGAAGACACCTTGGGGGCGGCTTCCGACCGGGGGGCAGAGCTTCCGATCGAGGGCGAAATCGGGGCAGGTGATACTGGTGAGAGAACGCTGAAGCCTGGATCGGCTTGCCGCATTTTCACCGGAGGGGCTGTTCCACGCGGGGCTGATGCAGTCATTGAACAGGAATGCGTCGAGGTCGTTGACAAGAAAATCCTTCTCCGGACTCCGGTATCCAGCGGGAGAAACATCCGCCGACGAGGAGAAGATGTACTTTTTGGCCAAACTGTTCTTGAACACGGCGTCTCCATCTCTGCAGCGAGGTTGGGAGTGCTTGCTTCCCTGGGTTTGAGTCAGGTCCTCGTATATTCGACCCCACGGGTTGCCATACTGACTACAGGGAATGAACTGGTCGACGTCGATGAACCGCTCGAGCTCGGCAAGATCCGCGACAGCAATTCGTACACCCTCGCGTCGCTCGTCCGCGAAGCCGGATGTGTCGCGGCCCCGATAGGCAGAGCCACGGATTCAATCCCCGTGCTGAGCGAGAAGCTGAAGGTAGGGCTCTCGCACGATGCGCTGATCACGTCTGGCGGCGTCTCAGTGGGCGATAGGGATCTGGTTCTCGAAACGCTGAAAGAGCTGGGAGCAGAAATCTTATTCTGGAAGGTCAATATCAAGCCTGGCATGCCTTTCGCATTCTGCCTCTTCCGCAAGCAAGGGAAGTCAAAACCAGTGCCGGTGTTCGCTCTTCCGGGGAATCCGGTCTCGACGATGGTGACATTTCTTCAACTTGTCCGGCCTGCACTCGAGAAAATGCGAGGCCTCCGGGGTGGACATTTGAACGTGCGACTGAGGGCAACCCTTGAGCAGGACCATGAGAAAAGGGACGGAAAAAGGCACTTCGTCAGAGGAATTGTGCGGAACGAGAACGGGAAACTCCTTGTTCGAAAAAGTGGATCCCAGAGTTCAGGGGTGTTGACGTCAATGTTAGTTGCCAACTGCCTCGTGATAATTCCTGAAGATGTATCGCTGGCAAAAGCCGGCACAGAGGTAGAAATCGAATTGCTCCGAGAATCACTTTAGGTATGACATGGACTCACCGCATGTGACAGTGACCGTCCGGTTGTTCTCCGTCGCAAAGGATCTGGGAGGATTTGAAGACGAGGTGTTCCGGTTGCTACCAGGTTCGAAAGCGGACGATGTCATGGAAGAACTGAGCAGGCGAAACCCGCAGTTCAACAAATGGCGAGACTCCATTCGATTGGCGGTCAATCATGAATATGTAGCGAACGACCACGCTTTGCATGATGGTGACGAGGTCGCCGTCATACCTCCTGTCAGTGGAGGATAATCCCGAACGGGTTCATCGAGATGGTGCAGATCACTCAGTCACGGATCGATATCCAACAAATCATCGACTCGGTCATTACTCCCGAATCGGGAGGAATCGACGTATTCCTCGGCACGACACGCAATCATTCCGGGGATCGACCTGTGGTCTCATTGAGCTATGAAGCCTATGAGCCGATGGCAATCAAGATCATGACTTGCCTCGAAGAAGAAGCGCGTGCCCGCTGGCCGCTCTGCGAGGTGGCACTCGTGCACAGACTGGGTGCAGTCGGATTGTGCGAAGCCAGTGTCGTGATAGCTGTCTCATCAGCACATCGTCAGGAAGCGTTTGAGGCTTGTAGGTTTCTCATCGACCGCCTGAAGAAGGATGTCCCCATCTGGAAGAGTGAGCACTTCGCGGATGGAACCGTAGAACGGTCAGGTACGTCAAACGAAAAAAAGAGAGGGGTCGAAGCGTGACGATAGGTTCTCCGGAAATCCTTCGGAGTAAAAGGGACGGGGTGCTTCGAGATTCGTTCAATCGAACGATCAATAACCTGCGCATCTCAGTGACGGACCGGTGCAACTTCCGTTGTAAGTACTGCATGCCCGAGCAGGGGATGACCTGGATGGCGAGGTCCGAACTCCTGACGTTTGAAGAGATCACCCGGCTCACCGGGATTTTTGCACAGCTTGGCATACGAAAGATTCGCCTCACAGGCGGGGAGCCGTTGATGAGGAAGGAATTCCCGAAGCTCGTTGCCGGAATTGCAGCGATCCAGGGAATTGAGGATATTGCGGTCACGACGAACGGATACTTCCTTTCCGAGCAAGGGGCCGATTTGGTGAAGGCGGGCCTTCGCCGAATCAATGTAAGCCTCGATTCGCTTGATGCTGGGCATTTTGAAGAGGTAACAAGGCGCAACTACTTTGAGAGAGTATGGAAGGGGATCGAGAATATCGAGAGACTCGGGATACGCCCCATCAAGCTCAACGTCGTCCTCATTCGCGGCATCAACGATTCGGAAATCATCAACTTTGCCCGGCTGGCCAGAAGCAGGCCATTTGTTGTTCGCTTCATCGAGTTCATGCCGATCGGATCGGATGACGGCTGGACAGCAGAGAAAGTCGTGCCGACACACGAGGTCATCGATCGCATCGAGCGGGAGCTTGGGAGCCGGCTGGTGCCCATTGAGAAGCACGGCGCACAACCTGCCGACAGGTATCGTCCTGAGGATGGTGTGGGCGAGTTTGGATTCATCAGCTCTGTGAGCGAACCGTTCTGCGATCACTGCAACCGGATTCGCATCACCTCCGACGGAAAACTGCGGACATGTCTCTTCTCCCTTGAGGAGACAGACCTCAGATTCCTGTTGCGGAGTGGCATGAGCGATGACGGGATCAAGGAAGTGATTCAGGATGCAGTGTGGAGGAAAGAGGCGGGGCATTTGATCAATCAACCCGGGTTCACGCGTCCGACCCGAACAATGTCACAAATCGGGGGATGAAATGAAAATCTGCCTGCTCCTTTGTTCACTGCTTTTGATCTCCTGCACTACCAAGGAGAAACGTGAGCCTGTGCCACTACCGGCCCAGGATGCTGCACAAATTGAAGAAAGTATTTCCAATTTCTATTCCGGACTCTCCAGGGCGTATAACGGTGGTGGAGTTAACACCGACAGCCTGTTCGATATTTTCTTTGAGAAGGATGTCCGGTATGTGACGGCATGGGGTTGGACGGAACCGCTCGATTCGACGAAAGCAAGGCTGCGGAATGCGATACGACATGTCAAGGACTACAGCCATCACATCGAAAGCCTGCAAGTGAAATCGTACGGCAACGCGGCGTATGCATTTTTCGTCTTGCGACAGGAATATAAAGTTGACGATAACCCTCTGGCGGAATACCTTCCGACGACGTTCGTGCTTGAGCGGCGCGGTCCAGATTGGAAAATTGTGCACGTCCACCGTTCGACAGACTATGAGACGATCCAACAGTACGTTGCGCTGCAGCAGAAGCGTGATGCGAAAAAGTGAGTAGCAGCGAGTGAAGCATATGGGGTTGTTCGAGAAGAAGCCGATGATACAGGGGACTAATTCCTTCGGGAAACCCAAACTGCCTCCGGGACAGACTGCGACGTCGAAGTTCCAGGTCCTGACGTACGGAGAAACGCCATCGATCCCAATTGAAGGTTGGCAGTTCTCGGTGTGGGGCTCCGTTGAAGAAGAACGGCAATGGAGCTGGGACGACTTCATGAATCTGCCGCAGACGAAACTGCGCGCTGATTTTCATTGCGTGACTCACTGGAGCAGGTTTGGCGATGAGTGGGAGGGGGTACTCTTCAAGGATTTCATTCACCAAGTCAGGTTAAAGCCCGATGCGAAGTTCGTGATGCAGCACGCGTACGGCGGATATACGACCAACCTTTCGCTGCAGTGGATGATGGACGAAGATGTCCTTTTTGCTCATACATTCAACGGGAGACCGCTCGAGATTGACCACGGTGGACCGATGCGCGTCTTCACCCCGCGGCGCTACGCCTGGAAAGGCGCGAAATGGATCAGAGGGCTGGAGTTCCTGCCGAAGGATAAGCCAGGCTTCTGGGAAGAAAACGGATACAGCAACTCCGCCGATCCGTGGAAGGAGGAGAGGTTTTGGTGATGATCGCGGGTGGAGAAGCGCATGTTGGTGAGAAGTGAGACCGCCGTTGGTTCGTGGTGGTGAGACGTGAGACGCGGTTTGTACACCCTGAGCGAGTCCCGACCCTTCTAAGTCGGGACGAGTCGAAGGGTAACCCGGAATTTATTTCGGAATTCAGAATACAGAATGAACAAGAGTACCAGTTCTAGTTTTTTTGGCGTGCGTTCTGCTACAATCATAGCATCTTTCTTTCTTCTTCTTGCAGGTTGTTCGAGCACGACAGGACTCACTGAGGCGGAACGCCAGAAGCTCGATCCTCAGTTGACAATGCTCCTACGCGGCGATATCGTCGCTGAATCGGACCTTGATGCCGGGCTTCGGAAGGATGGAACCAAGGAATATGGGGTCATCATCAGGTCAAAAAACGTTGAAGAAATAAAGCAGGCCGGAATACAGATTGGAAGTGCCTTCAGCGACGTGATTACCGCCCGTGTCACGATCCCAGAGCTCAGGAAAATTCTGAGCCTGGCATCCGTTCGGGCTGTCCAGTCAAGCTCAAAGAATCGTCCGCACTAACATTACAGCAATAGAGGATGTCCTTCAATGCTTAAGAGATCGCTGTTCGTAAGTGTCCTGTTGTCTTCACTAGGGCTGGCAGCTTCACTTGGCCAATCTCTCCAGTCAATGAACTCTCAGAAACTCCACCCTGCATTTCAGCAGATCGTGGCAGGAGAGACAGCCGGCTCGGTTCTGAATGTAACGAAATCAGGTCCGCAAGGGCTGGCGAAAGAAGGGGAGACACTCTATGACGCGATCATTACGACGACCAACGCGGATGCTGTACGCGGCATCGGCATTCATATCAATTCGGTGGTGGGCAAGTTTGCTACTGCAGTTGTGAACCGCCAGGACCTCCTTAAACTCGCGCAGCTGAATGAGGTGGACTACATCGACCCAGGTTCCACCAACCATCCGATGCTGGATCTGAGCGTGCCAGAGACGGGCGCAAACCTTTTGCAGGGTGGCTTTCTCAAGAGCACTCGCTATACCGGAAAAGGGGTCATCGTTGTGATCTACGATACCGGCATCGACTGGAGGCATCTCGATTTCCGTGATCCTACGGACACGACGAAATCGCGCATCCTTGCGATCTGGGACCAGACGATTTTTCCGACGACGGGTGAATCGTTCCCGAGCGGCTTCAGTTATGGCGTTGAGTATTCGAAGCAACAGATAGAAGCAGAGTTGAAAGGCAATCCTCCCGGCTTTGTGCGCGAGAGGGATATTGCAGGCCACGGAACTCACGTCGCTGGAATTGCCGCCGGCAACGGGGCTTCGTATTTTCGTCGATATACTGGAATGGCGCCGGAAGCGGACATCATCGTCATCAAGGGGGGAGACGATACGTTCTCGGAATCGAGGATGATTGACGGCCTCACGTACGCCGCGAACAAGTCGACCGGGTCGGGAGAGCCTGTTGTAGTCAACTGGAGCATCGGGGGACATTCAGGTCCTCACGACGGGACAAGACCGTACGAATTGCAGGTGAATGATTTTGTCAGGACAGAAGGAAGAGTGGTCGCAATCTCTGCTGGTAACGAAGGGGCGGATATCATGCATACCTCGGGCACGCTCAGTCAGGCTGGCTCGACAACGATTTCGGTTACCGTTCCGACGTATACGCCTACTGCGGGGACAGATAACGACAAGTTCGAGCTGGATGTCTGGCTCAGAAACAACGCAACGCTGACCGCCACGGTCACGTCGCCGAGCAATATCACGTACTCTATCAACTCGAGCCAGGTAAGCGGCACGGCCTCAAATGCCGCCGACGGCACGATTGACCTTTTCAATCAGGTGAGCGGCATCAACAACAACCGAACGGTTCAGCTGGTCGTTCACGACAGGTCGTCAAACGTGCCAAAGTCTGGCGTTTGGACGCTGACGTTGTCTTCTCCGTCCGCTGCAGCGGATTTCGACGCCTGGCTCTCTTCCGCCAGCGTCGGAAGCGCTACAGCGACTATCTTCAACGGCAATTCAAACAAGACGGTAGCCATGCCGGCGACGGCAGAAGGTGCCATCAGCGTTTCCTCGTATGTCACCAAGTGGTCTTGGACTGCGTTCGATGGCAACGGATGGACATACAGCAACACCGTGAATCGCACGTCGGACATATCGGATTTCAGCAGCATAGGTCCCACTGCCGATGGTCGTCAAAAACCAGATATCGCTGCCCCGGGTCAAGGAATTGTCTCATCCTTTTCCAGCACGTTTTCTGCTCCAGACAATTCAGATATCATGCCGGGCCGCCAGGACTATTTAACGCAAGGCACAAGCATGTCGGCTCCGCACGTGGCAGGAGCGGCGGCACTCTTGCTGCAGATTTCCCCTTCGTTGGACGCATCACAGATCAAATCGCTTCTCACAAGCACAGCTGCGACGGATACATATACCGGTTCTGTCCCCAATACCCGCTGGGGGTACGGAAAGATGGATGTGCTGAAAGCCGCGGTGAAAGCGATCAATCCACAGGCGGTTCTCCAGAAGCAAACGCTCGCATACGACAACGACGGCACAAACCAAGTTCTGTCGCCTTTTCTCACTGGCTCAACGAAGTACGCAGTACGATTCACACCGGGTATCACCGGCCAGCTCACGGGGATGCAGGTAAGCCTCACGACATCTCCGAACCGCCCACTGCAAGGGGTGGGTCCTCTCGTCTGCGAAGTGTGGTCAAACGTGTCCGGAAGTGTTGGAGGTGTTCCTGGATCCAAACTTGGAAACACAGTCCTGCAGCCCTTTGCCCGACTCTCAGTGGGGACGAACAACTACATCGACATGACGTCCGCCGGTGTCACAGTCACTGCTGGTCAGGACTATCATCTCGTCATTGCGGTTGCGAACCCACAGGATACAGTGAAGGTGAGAATGGACGCTGTTCTCCCGCTTACGAACCGATCTTCGTACTACGACGGAACCAGCGCAAAGTGGATCAATCTGGTAGCCACGAACTCGGCAGCGAACTTCCAACAGAATCTCCGGATCAGGGCGATGGTCACGTCGGTGTCAGGTTTGGTTTCTGTTGAACCGCAGGTTTCTGTGCCAAACAAGTTTAAGCTTGGACAGAATTATCCCAACCCGTTCAATCCGACGACGACGATCCGGTACAGTGTCCCTGTGCAAACCCGTGTGCGGTTGCGCGTGTTCGATCTTATCGGAAGAGAAGTGGCCTCGCTTGTCGATGAAGAGGAGGTGTCAGGGAATTATGTCGTCACCTGGCATGGAACAGACAACAATGGAAAACCGTTGGCGAGCGGTGTGTATTTCTACAAGCTGGAGGGTTCAGGGCAGCAGATAACGAAGAAGATGGTGCTGCTGAAGTAGGCTTTGCTGAGGTTCACCTTCATGAGGTTCGAACCGAGTCGAAGGTGAGCTTCGACGTGAGTACAAACAAAACGTCCCGGCGAAATCGTCGGGACGTTTGTTTTGAGAAACGAGAAGGTGATGATTACATAGCCTCTTCCAACATTGCGCGTTGAGCGCGGCGGATAGCTTTCACTTTCTTCATACGCTTCTTCACGGATGGCTTGG
>Ga0187866_1001368_pt1 | contig 23339 bp, 17 predicted proteins | sample June2016WEW_11_1_3_FD_133013 | JGI IMG/M metagenome (GOLD analysis project Ga0187866, IMG submission 133013) | Peatland microbial communities from SPRUCE experiment site at the Marcell Experimental Forest, Minnesota, USA - June2016WEW_11_150 | ecosystem: Environmental > Terrestrial > Soil >...
ATCGGCACATTGGTAGGGCGCGTCACTCCGTGCGCGCCGGAATCGTTGTGTGGACGGGCGGCGTGCAGAGGACTGCCCGCCCTACCGAAGTGTGTTCCGGTTGTCACCAGAGTCACATGGTCCGGGAGAAGACATGATTGAAGCCTGCGCTACTTTTCAAATCGTACCGCCGCACGGTTGACAGGGCAGTGGCAGTCGCTAATCTACCAGCCCAATCAGCCTTGTCGTGTTTGACCACAGACCTTTGCCTGCGGGAAACAGGTTGAGCAACGAAAACCAGACAAGAAAGGCAAACGTATATGAACTCAAAAGAACTGTTTGGGTTGTTCCTGCGGATCGTCGGGGTGCTGGGCGGCATATTTATTGTTCGTCACGCTACGCTAGCAGCTCCCTCGGGCGGGGTGCCGGTGTTCTTGATTATCAAGTGGGTGATTGGCGTGCTTGTGGGCCTTTACTTGATCCGGGGCGCGCCGTTGCTGGTAAGGTTCGCGTATCCAGCGAAGCACTTGATTTGCGAACCATAGTTGACGCCGACCCGGGCGCCGTTGCCGGTGAGATTCGCATAACCGGAGAAGTCCGACAACCCGGCGCCATGGCCGAAGGATGATTTGCGCTATCGGGAAGGCACACGATTTTGCGGCAATCCGAGTGGATTTCCGGGAGCCAGCGTTGTATTTCCAAAACATGGGCCGGACGTTTCATTTCGACTGTCCGTATTGTCATTACCAGGCGCGCGTTTCCGGCGGCGCCGACACCGGCATCAACTGCGTCGTGCAAACCATTGTCTGTCTCGATTGTCGCCGGCTTTTCGACGTGTTCACCCGCCTCCGGTTGCGCGGCAACGAAGAGGAACCGCCGCTTGTCAGCGCCAAAACCAAGTCCGGTCGCAACTTGTTGCCCACCGGTGTCATCATTCCGCCATTCTGGCTGGTGGACAATCCGTGGAGCGTCTTTTCACCCGGACGCCGTTCTTCGGCTCCGCCCAAGCAACGGCGCTGGGCAGAGGTGAAACCGGTTTGTCCCGTGGCCGATTCTCATCGGATTAAAATTTGGAACGCCCCCGGCCGCTGCCCGCGTTGCGGGAACATTCTCGAAAAAAACCTGTTCCCCTATCGCTGGTGGGATTGAAACAGAAAAGAGCAGGGTTCGTCCCAATCTTAATCCTGCTCTTAATCTTAATCGGGGCGAAGTGGGTTAAAATATGAACACGGCCAAAGCGTGGCTTGGAAATCGGGAATTCCCGTGCTTGTCTGCCTCGCCGCTTTGCTGCTAACGTCGTGCCGGGTTACGACTTAGCGAAAAAGTCGCCAACCTTCTATGGCCGAGATAGCCCCAGCTAAGATTCCCCGTCAGCCTTCGGCCGGTGACAAATCCAGCAGCCGCGCCTGCGGGATGTGTCCGGCGATGAGCAGCCGGCCCAGGTTCACCCAGCGCCGGCAACGGTCGAGCACGATGCCGTCGGACGTGGCAATGATTTCGTCGGTGTGCGACAGGACGTGGTCGGGGCTAAACGTGAGTTCCACTTCCATTTTCCAGCCCGCAGCCTCGGCGGCTTCGAGGATGGCCGCCTTGAGGCGTCCGCTGTTCGACACCGGTTTGTCGAGCCACCAACGGCAACGGCTCACGCCCCAGGCCGATGCCGCTTCACCTACCAGGCGCAGAACCGGAAGCGTTTCGGTGACCTTGCGATAACGCCGGTGGATGCCGGCAATATCCCGGCAACAACCGTCGCGGCAAAGCAAAACAATCCCGCCAGACAACGCGCTTTCGAGGACAGTCAACACGTTGTAGCCGTCCAGCCAGAGTTCGCGGCCTGCAAGTTGGTCGGGTTCGACGCGGAGTCGTTGGCGGCGTTGGACATCTTCATTGGCGCAGGCGTAGCGGGAGACGGCATTGCGCTGGCGGCTGGTGAGGTCGTGGCGGTTGCCGACAAGTTCGATGGCGCTGCGCGAGGCGTAACCGCGGTCGAGCAGCCAGCAGAGGTCGGCGGCGGCGGCGCGCAACGCAGGCAGTTGCCGGGCGGCGAAGAGCCGCTCGTCCTGCGGGGCCAGCCCGCGATGTGTTTGATGGCGTGACACGGTAAAAATTATCAAAACGCCCGACAGTTCATTGCGTGACCGGCACGGCGTTGATTTCGATTTGATTGGTGCGATCAATCACCGCCGTTCCGACAATCCGGGAATTTGACAGCAGTGATTGTTGCGATGCATTCGCAGCGGCCTGCTGGAGTTGGCCTCCGGCGCTGCCGCCGCCAAGTGCTCCGAGAAAATTGCTGGTTTGGACCGTCTGTGGCGCACTGCTGTTCGCCAGCACATTCCCGGTGAACACGACATTCTGCTGCAAAGTCCGGTTTGTTCCCGCCACGCGGAAGAAATAATATTGGACGGCTTGCTGTTCGTTTATAGCCAATTGAGCCGCCTTACCTTCGGCTGGTGGTGGCGTGGCTGGCGATTCCCGCGAAATCGGTTCGTTGTCGGCTGTCGCGTGTGCGAGTTGGATGGAACCGTTGTAAACCGAGCCGTCCCGGTCCACGATGGAAATGGCGTTACCGTTTTGTTTCATCGCAAAGGATTGCAGCACGGGCGTGGTCTGGGCGGAGGCGGAATCGTTCCGGAACAGATTCTGCACGTTGGAGGCGCCGGCTTGAACAAATGACAGCGAAGCGGCGAGTTCAGTTTTCCGTTTCTCAAGTTCGCTTGTGGTTTTCAGCGCGGGAGCAGGCGTTGCCGCAGCAACCGGTTCAGCGGCGGTTGCTTTCACGAGTCTTCCGTGTGCGGACTTATCCGCCAAAGCCAGCTCGGTGGGTTTTTGATTCGTCAGTTCCGCAAAACGCTCGCCGTTCATGGTTTCGACCCGCCCATCCGCGAACAACACCGCGCGGCCATTTTTACCCGCCGACGAATACGCCAACACGGTGTTACTCTGTAAACCATCCAACTTTTTTCCAGCGCCGGCGTAAACAAATGGTTTGCCGGTTGCTGGATCAATCAGAACCTTGCTCGTTGCCAATGCGTTCGTCACTTCTTCAAGCGAAACGGGAAGCCGGTCCTTGTTATCGCTGGCATACTGGCGGGTCGCCATGCCGATTTCTTTGAGATTATTCGCGGCGCTGAGATTTTGCGCCTTCCTTTTTGCCGAGCTCAGACCGGGCAGCAGCAGGGCTGTGCCGATGGCAAGAATGCCGACTACACACAAAGCAAACACCAGCCTGCGCCGGAACAAGGCGAGGAGCAGGTGTAAAACACTGCCTTCAGCCGGCTCTCGCCCCGGCGCAGCCTGGGCCGGCGCGCGGCGCGCGGCTTCACCCTGCAAAATGCGCCGGGTCGCGGGATGCAGCTTCAGCGCCTCGCCCGCGTCCGTGCGGCGTTTCTGAGCGTAAGCCCGCAACAGCTTTTCGATTTTGCGTTCCGGTTCCATCTGTTCTGTTAGTTAGACGGGATAACGCCCGGGCTTTCCCGCGCAAAAATTCCGCGCATGATTTCCTCCAGCCGGTCCAGGCACTTGCTCAGGCGCGAACTGACGGTCTTCGGATTCAGCTTCAACGTCGCGCTCAACTCCTCATAACTCAAATCGCCGAAGTAACGCAGTTCGATGATTTCGCGGCACGGCTCGCCGAGCCGGTCCAGGGCGGCGCGCACGCCGGCCATCTGTTCGGTGGTCATCAAAAGTTCGTCCGGACCGGGCGCGTTGGCCGGCGGGTCGGGCGCAAGGCCGGTCTCCGGGTCTTCGGCCTGCAACGAAACGGTCGTCTGCCCGCCGCCGCGTTTGGCGGCTTTCCGCTTTTCACGGTAATCGCGCGCCTGGTTCGCGGCGATGCGAAAGAGCCAGGTCTGAAACCGGCTTTCGCCGTGGAACGAATCGAGGTTTTTGATGACGGACAGAAAAACTTCCTGGCAAATTTCCTCGGTGTCTTCGCGGGTGAACTCGGATGAAAGCTGGAAAATGAAGCGCCCCGCCGCCGCGTAATGGAGATCAAACAGCTCATCCCACGCTTCCGTTTGGCCGCGGCGACAGCGCGCGATCAATTCGCTCTCCTCCGCTGGAATCATCCCGCACATCTTTGACCGGTGATGGGCCTGAATCAACACCGATTTGGCCGGCGGAGCGCCAGGGGAAAGCCGGGCAAATAATGGTGTTAATGCCCGCTACTGGCCCGTGCCCAATTTTTCATTTTCGCCGGGAGCTTTTTGTCCTATACCCCGTCCAACAGCCATGAACTTGTCGGCGCATACCATTCGAGCGCGAAAAAACAGGCTTTCCGGGCAGGGGTCGTTGGCCCCGTTCCCCCATCAAACCTCGAAGGGAGAAATTATGAAATCATTCACGAAATTACTGGCATTTCTGTTTTTAACCTCCGCGGCTTTGGCCCAGTCCATACCTCAGGCCGGCTTGGTGGGCTGGTGGCGGGCGGAAGGCAACGCGCAAGACAGCGCCGGCAGACACGATGGCATACTGCCCTTCGGCATGAACTATGCCCGCGGCAAAATCGGGCAGGCATTTGACTTCGACGGCAGCAGCCGCCGGCGCGTCAGCATCCCCGACAGTCCGGATTTCAAACTGACAAAGGCGCTGACCATCGAGGGCTGGATTTATCCCCGGCAATTTGGCGGCATGATTTTCTTTCGCGGCGATGATCGCCCGGCCCTGGATCCGTGGCAAATCGACCTGCGGTCGCCGGGTTTTGTCGGCTTCCAGATCACGGACGCCCAAAATCAAACCGTGCGCATTGAAGCGCCCATCCAACTCAATCGATGGCAGCACATCGCCGCGACGCTGGGCGCAAAGGGAAACATGAAACTCTTCGTAAACGGAAAACTCATGACTCAGACCAACACGACGCTCAGGCCGTTGGGCGACTTGGAGCCGACGCAGAACCCCGCCCTCGGTATTGGCAATATCGGAGGCACTTCCTACCAGGAACCATTTAACGGGTTGATTGATGAAATGGCGCTGTATTCGCGCGCGCTGAACCAGCATGAAATCCGGGTCATCTACCATGCCGGCGACACAGGTGGCCCGGTTGTATCCAGGATGACTTCGCCGACAGGTAATTTGCTTTTCCGCGAAATTCGCTACAACGGCAGACTGGCTGACGAGGAGGCGCAGTTCACTTTGGACATTGACACCGAGGCCACGGCCGAAGGCTCGGCGCCATTGCTCGAAGGTGACGTGGCGGTATTGCCCGCCAAATTGCCGGACGCGTTGAAAATCGTTCGTGAAGGCAACGCCTACCGGTTGATCGCGTCGCGTCCGGGGCATTTCCAATTCAAGCTGGAGGTGGTCGCCAAAATCCAGCGCGAGGAGCCGTGGAATGAAATTTCCTTTGCCGGTCCGGCGGCGACCATCACCGCCGTCACCGCCCAGGCCGCCGGTACGAACACGGAAGTGCAATTGCTCGACGGGACGTTACTGGAGGCCGTCAGGACCAACGGCATTTCGCGCGTGACCGGTTTTCTTGGCGCCGACCAGACCGTCAGCTTGCGCTGGCAGGGCAAGATTGCTGCCGTCACCCGCAAGGTGTTGCTCACCGTGGATTCCACCATTGGCGTGCAGATCACTCCGGCTGTTGTTAAATACACCAGCCGGTTTCATTACGACGTCGTCCAGGGCAGCGCTGCGCAACTCACGCTAACCCTCCCGGCAACGCAGGCGCTCACGCGGTTGGAAGGCGACCAAATCCGCGATTGGCACACTTCTGTAGGACAGGCGTCGCGCCTGTCTCAAACTAACGACGTTCAAATTCTCACCATTGAATTCATCAAGCCCATTGAGAACGCCTACGACCTCACGCTTTATTCCGAGCAACCCGTCGAGGGCGCAACTACAAATTCCTCTTTGAACCCGCCGCAACCGCTGAACGTCGAACGCGAATCCGGGTCGCTGACGGTTTCCGCCGAGGACATGCTGGTTGAATTCGAATCGCTTGCTGGTTTGCGCCAGGTCAATGCGCCGGACAATGCCATCGCCGCCTACCGTTTCAACGCCCGACCATTCGTGCTGGCGCTCAGGCTCAAACCCATCGAACCGGTCATCACCGTCGCCGACCGCGTGAACGTCCGGCTGGAAGAAACGCGACTGGTGAACTCCCACGGCCTCACTCTCAACGTCGAAAAGGCAGGCATCTACGCGCTCGAGCTGACGCCGCAGTCCGGATTTGCCGTGGCCGATATGCGCGGCGATGGCGTCGAAGACTGGAAGATGAGTGATGGCAAACTGCGAATCAGCTTCTCCGCCCGCGTGCTGGGCCAGCGCCGGCTCGACGTGCAATTGGAACAGGCGCTCAAGAATTTCCCCGATCAAATCAGCGTCATGCCGTTGCGCGTGACCGGCGCAACGAAGGAAACCGCCCAGATTGGCGCGGCTGCTGCGCCCGGCATCCGGCTGCGAACAGCCACGCTTTCCGGCCTGCGCGAAATCCCGGTGCATGCACTTCAACGCAGGACAGGCTCCCAGCCTGTCTCCAGCTCAAATCCGAATGAGACAGGCGAGACGCCTGTCCTGCAATCTGACGAAATTCTCGCCTACACCGCCGAGCAACCCGACTGGCAGCTCTCCATTGCCAGCGAACGCCTCGCTGCGCGCGTTGTGGCCGATGTGTTCAATCTCGTCACCATCGGCGATGGCATTGCGGGCGGCAGCGCGACCATTCGCTACAGCCTCGTGAACCAGGGCGTGCAGGAGTTCAAAGTCCGCGTCCCGGCGCAGTTCAAAAACGTCGAGTTCACCGGTCCCAACATCCGCCGGAAAGAATTGACGGGAGGGACGAGTTACACGAGTTCCACAAACCAAAATGATTCAGGGACTCGCATAGCTCATCTCTCCGGAGGCGACACCAACGATGTCGTCTGGACGATTGGGTTGCAGGACAAGGTTTGGGGCGGTTACACGCTCGTCGTCACCTACGATTATCAATTTGATCCTGCGAAAGCAGAAGCCAGCCTGCCCGTTGGCGGCATTCATGCGGTTGACGCGGAGCGCGAGACCGGTTCGATTGCCGTCACCACCGCCGCCAGTTTGCAACTCAACCCGAAAACCGTGAGTGACACGCTGCATCGCGTGGACGAGGCCGAGTTGTCCGCCGCCGACCGTTCGTTCATCACGCGCGCCGTGGTGCTGGCCTGGCAATACACCGGCAATCAATACGACCTGGCGTTGGACGTGCAACGCTATCCCACGGAACCGGTGCTCGAGGCCGTGGCCGACCGCACCCAAATCACCTCCGTGCTCACCGACGCCGGCGAGATGCTCACCCAGGCTTCATTCATGGTGAAGAACAACGAGAAACAATTCCAGCGCTTCCAACTGCCGAAGGATTCGAAACTCTGGGGCTGTTACGTCAACGGCCAGCCAGCCAAACCGGAGCGCGACAACGATTGGGTGCTCGTCCCGCTGCCGCGCGACGTGAACCGCGACCAGGCCTTTGCCGTGGATATCATGTATGCGCAAACAAACGGCACGCTCGCGGCGCACTGGTCGAAAACGCTCGAACTCAACGCGCCGCGCACCGACGTGCCGAACACCTACGCGGAATGGCAGCTTTTCGTGCCGCCGTCGTTCCGGCTTACCCATTTCGGCGGCAGCATGAACATCGCCCAGGGCACAACCTACGGATTGCTCGACGCGTGGGGAAAATTCCTTGCGTTCTACATTCAAGTCCTGCGCGAAGCAGGCGGCGCGATTCTGTTCATCGGCTTTCTGGCGTTTCTCGTCATCGCGCTCGTGATTTCGGCCGTCCGTCGCGGTTGGAGCGGTTTTTTGACCTTGCTTGCCGTGATGGCCATTCTCGCTGTGCTCGGTGCAATGCTTTTGCCGGCTCTCGCGAGCGCCAAACGGAGGGCGCAGCGCATCAGCTCGGTCAATAACCTCCACCAAATCGGCACCGCCGTGCGAGTCTTTGCCGGTGACAACAATGACCGCCTGCCGGTTTCGTTCGACGAAATGAAGAACGAACTGGGCACGGACAAAATCACTTACGACACCGAAACCGGCCAGCGTTACACCTACCTCGGCGGCGGCATGTCACTGGACAGTCTCAAGCCTGAGTCCGTGCTTGCCTACAGCCCGATTGTCAACGGCCACTGCGTCGTGCTCTTTGCCGACGGCAGTGTGGAGCAGGCGACTACCGCAAGATTTGCAGAATTGTCCCAACGCGGCCTGGTGCAACTCGCCACGCCGCAGGAAATCGCCGCGCAACAGCAACGGCAGGTGATCGCGCGCGGCCAGTTCGTCAATCCGCCCGCCGCTGCGCCTGAAGTTACGCTGTCGGTTCAATCTGTGGCCGCCAACAGCTTCGTCGGCGGGGGAGGTGGCGGTGGCGGATCAATATCAGCGCAACCGCAGCCGGCAGGAGTTCCACCCGCAGTTGCTCCGTTGCCCGCGCCCGCCGTTGCCGGCATCCGTTCGCTCCGCATCGAACTGCCGCAAACCGGCCAGCCGTTCCTGTTCACGAAAGTGCTCAACGTCCGTGATGAGCCGCTTTCGATACGCGCGCGCATTATGTCGTTGCACACGTTTCAGACCATTCAAATGCTGTGGCAATCATTGGCGTTCTTACTTGGCCTCGCCGTGTGGTGGTGGCAATGGCGTCGGGTGGATCGCAACAGTTTCATTCTCACGCTGGCGCTGGCGCTGATCATCGGCTCGGTGTGCAGCCTGCTGGTCCAGTGGCGCGCGTTGCACGACGCGCTCATTGTCGGGTTCCCGGTCGTGGCGCTGGCGGTCATTGCCTGGCTCGTCTGGCGTTACTGGCCGCGTAGTCACAAACCGGAATCGTCTGAACCGCCTGCCTCCGGTTCCCATCTGCCACCCGTCATGGCCGTTATCGCCTTGCTGTTCGCGTTCAGTTTGAACAGCGCAACCGCTGCCAATTCCTCGATCATTTCCGCCAGTTATTCCGGCACGGTAAATGACCGCGTGGCGTTGCTGGACGCCACACTACAAATTTCCGCCGCGAAAGCCAGCGAGGTCGTTCCGCTCTTTGGCGGTGATGTGGCGGTGCAGCAATTCACGGTCAAAAACGGCTGTGCTGATCTTGTCCGCAATGGTGACGGCGTGGCCGTGCAGCTCAACAGCCGTGGTAATGTGACGTTGCAGGTCAAACTGCTCGTCAAAATCGCCGGTGACGTGACCAAACGCCGGTTGACGTTCGGCCTTCCGCCGGCGTTGTCCAGCCAGGTTGCGCTCACGTTGGGCGAGTCCGAGGCGGACGTGGATTTTCCGACGGCGATTTCGTTCAAGCGCATTCTGGACAAGGACAAGACGCGCGTCGAAGCCGTCATCGGCTCCGGCGACCGCGTTGAGCTGCTCTGGACGCCGCGGGTGAAACGGGCTGCGGAAGTTGCCGCCACAGTATTTTGCCGGAACGCCGCGTTGGTGGCCATTGGCGGTGGCGTGGTGAACGTGCGCGCCGCGCTGGATTACCAGATCACGCAGGGTGAATTGCGCCAGGCACGGGTGCAATTACCCGCCGGCCAGCGCCTCCTGCGGGTTGAAGGCAAGGAAATCCGCACGTGGGAAACCAGAAATGAAAATGGCGCACAGGTGCTGATCGTGGATTTGTTGAAAGGCGTCTCGTCGTCTTGGAAATTAACCGTTGAAACCGAAAAGGTCTTGGCGGCGCTGCCGGTCACTGAGCCGGTGGCCGTGCCGCACGCGCTCGACGTGAAACGCGAGACGGGGCTGGTGGCTTTGCAGGGGACCGAGGAATTGGGATTGTCGGTCGAATCCGCGTCCGGCCTGGAACGGGTGGACGCGGAGGAATTCACGCAAGCGGGCGCGGACAAGACCGGCCGGCTGTTCAGCGTGTTCCGGTTTTCCAACCCGGAGTTTGCCCTGCGCGTGCGGGCGGAAACCATCCAGCCGGAGATTGAAGCCGTGGTGCGAAGCAATTTCCGCGTGAGCGCCGAACAGGTCGCACTTTCAGCCACGATTGATTACACCATCAAGCGCGCCGGGTTGTTCGCATTGCGCGTCGCTTTGCCCGACGGCTACCGCGTCGAACGCGTCACAGGAAACAACATCCTGCAACAGGTCGAACACAGCGAGGGCGGCGCACGAGTGCTGGGAGTGACGTTGAAGGACCGCACGAGCGGCGCTTACACGCTCGGCATCGAATTAACGCAGAGCTTCAAGGAACTGCCCCAATCATTGGCTATCGCCGGCGTGCATCCGCTCGATACAGCCAAGCTCACCGGGTTTATCGCGGTTTCTGCCGAGCCGGGCGTGGTGGTGAAAACGGAATCATTCGACGGGCTGACGGAAATCCCGGCGGTGTCCTTACCGGATTACGCCACGGTTGCCGGGTCGGGGAGTGTGCTCGCTTACAAATTCATTTCATCGGAACCAAAATCCGCGCCGGAATGGCAATTGAGCGTGGCGACCGAAACCATCGCCGCCTGGGTGCGCGCCGAAGTCGTCAACATGTTCACCCTCACTGAAACGCTCGTCAGCGGCCGCGCGCTCGTGCGTTACGACATCGCCAACGCGCCGGTCAAGGAACTGCGCGTCCGCGTGCCGGACGCATACAAGAACATTGACATTTCCGGCCCGAACATCCGCAGTCGTGCGCAGGACGGAAACATCTGGCGCGTGGAATTGCAAAGCCCGACGCGTGGGTTCTACACGCTCACGGTCACCTGGGACCAGCCGCGTCCGGCCAAGATGAACACGATGGAACTGACCGGGGTGTCCGCGGAAGGCGTGGAACGCGAGACCGGCTTGCTGGCCATCTCGGTCCCGCAACGCGGGACACCGTTGCAGGTTAGTGAATTGCACGCGGCGGATTTGCAGCGCGTGGACACGGGCGATTTTCCCGAATGGGCCGGCCGCCCCGACACAGCCACCGCCCTGGCGTACCGTTACGCACGCCCGGGTTACCAACTCACACTCGACGTGCAGCGGTTCGACGAGGCGGAAGTCCTGCAGGCGCTTGTGGACAGCGCCCGGTTCACCAGCGTGGTGGCCGACGACGGTCAGATGATGACGGAATTATCGCTGTCCGTGCGGAACAACGGGCGGCAGTTCCTCGAAATTGAGTTGCCGGCGGGCGCAAAGGTCTGGTCGGCCTTCGTCGCGGGCCAGCCGGTGCGACCCAGTTTGCGCGGCGACAAATTGCTGTTGCCCATCCAGCAATCCAGCGCGGACGATGGGGCGATGGCGGTCGAATTGACTTACGTGGGCACCAATGCCTTCCCGCGCGCCCGCGGGACAGTGGGATTTGATTCGCCGAAATTTGACGTGCCGTTAAAGAACGCGCGCTGGGAAGTTTACCTGCCGCCGGATTACGATTATCAGAATTTTCATGGCACGATGACGCGCGAAACCGCCGCCGTGCCGGAAGTGTCCTCGATGAGTTTTTCCACTCTCGACTATTGGCACATGGAACAGGCCAACAAGCAACAGACGCAAGTCGAAGCCCTGCGGGACGTGAGTGAGGCGCGCCAGCAGTTGGCCAGCGGCAACGTGCGCGAAGCCAGCGCGAATTTTAAACGTGCCAAGACGAAGTTTTACGCCGGGAAGGGCGAGGACCAGGATGTCAAACAACTCGAAAAGGATTTGCAGAGCGCCCAGGCCAGCAATCTCATCATGGCCCAGAGCGAATTTTCGGTTCGCAACAACGGGCAGGTTGCGGGCCAGATAAACGCGCCCGTGCAGGCTGGAAACCTTGGTTTGCAATACGACAGTGTCGCAGCCGAACAGCAGTGGGCGAAACTGCAGCAGGCGCAGGAAATCGTGGCCGCCCAAGTGCGGCCCCTGCACGTGAACCTGCCGGTGCGCGGCGCGCATTACGCCTTCACCCAGGTCTTGCAGACGGAACCCGGCAAGGCGATGACGATTCAAATGCAGGCGGCCAACACCAAAGCGGTCAGTTGGCCGAAGCGAGGGCTGACGGCGGTGGGCGCGTTTCTGATTCTCTGGGGTCTGGTAGCCATCGTTTCGCATGTCACCCTGCGTTCCCGTGAAAAAATGAATGAGGACGCAGCCATGGCCTGAACGCGTGATTTCCACCTCCAATGGAGTCGAGTGTGCGGTGTCAACGGGATGAATCCATCTAAGTCAACCGAAAGATTTCTGACGTAATTTCGTCTCTGGCCATCATCCCCGCAGAGAATTCATTTTGCCGGTTGTCATCAGGCTGAAGTGTGGCAGATTCAACCTCAACTGAAGGTGACGTCGGTGCCGTGCGCCGATTTGAATCAAGCCGCCCGCCGGTGCGATGCTCCGGCGCGGCAAGCAGGCTCGACGCTACAAAGGAGAAACTTACTTATGCCAAAGATGCGTGCCGCACAAATCGCCCGTCCCGGCGGGCCGTTTGAAATCGTTGAACGTGAAATTCCCCAACCTGCTGCCGGCTGGGTGCGAATCAAAGTGCAGGCCTGTGGCATCTGCCACAGCGATTCACTGGTCAAGGAAGGCCACTGGCCCGGCCTGCAATACCCGCGCGTACCCGGTCATGAAGTCGTCGGGGTCGTGGATGCCGTCGGCGCGGACGTCACGCAATGGAAACCCGCCCAGCGCGTCGGCGTGGGCTGGCATGGCGGCCATTGCGGCCATTGCGATGCCTGCCGCAGCGGCGATTTCTTCGGCTGCACGGTCGCGCTCCAGATTACGGGTATTTCCTTCGACGGCGGTTACGCGGATTATATGGTCGCTCCTGCCATCGCGCTGGCGCTGGTGCCAACAGAATTATCCGCCAGGGAAGCCGCGCCGTTGATGTGCGCGGGCATCACCACTTACAACGCGTTGCGCAACAGCGGCGCGCGGCCCGGCGACGTGGTCGCCGTGCTGGGCCTCGGCGGGCTTGGCCACCTCGGCGTGCAATACGCGGTGAAGATGGGTTTCAAGACCGTCGGCATCGCGCGCGGCCAGGACAAGGCGCCGCTGGCGCGGAAACTGGGCGCACATCACTACATTGACAGCCAGGCGCAGGACCCGGCGGCGGAACTCCAGAAACTGGGCGGGGCAAAGGTCATCCTCGCCACGGTGACGAACGGTGATGCAATGAGCGCGGTGCAGGGAGGTTTAGGCCTGAACGGGACCCTGATGGTCATCGGCGCGGCGCAGGCCATGCAAGTATCGCCGCTGGTGTTGATTGGCGGCCGGCGGTCAGTGAAGGGCTGGTATTCGGGCACGGCGTTGGATTCACAGGACACGCTCAAGTTCAGCGTATTGTCCGGGGTGCGCTCGATGAACGAGGAGTACCCGCTCGGAAAGGTAGCGGAAGCTTACGAACGCATGATGAGCGGCAAGGCACGCTTCCGCGTGGTGCTCACCATGGGCCAATAAGGCGAAAGCCGAAAGACTGGCTTGCCCCGAAACACCCTACGCGACCGAACCCCGCGACCGCTGCACTCCGCCCGGCTTGCCGCGCCATTCCGGCAGCAAAGTTTGGTCACTTCGCAGAATGGGATCAGCGCGGCCAAAGCGCCGCAGCTATTCTCCGCTGCTCACTTGTTCGTGTCCGCCGGGCGTTCATGATACGGCAGGTGCTGAAGATACAAGCCCAGCAGTTCCCGGTTTTTTTTCAATAATTTCTGATCGCCCGATTGAGACGCCAACACGCAGGCTTTTTGCGCCGTCGAAATCGCCTTCTCAAACCGCCCCGCCTCCGCGTAAGCCGCCGCCAAAGTGCCCACCATGATGGTTACCTGATAATGCGTCCTTCGGCAGGCGCCTTCGGCAAGTTTTACGGCGAGTGCGCCGTTTCTATTGGTTTTTTCAGGACTGGTGGCAAGCGACCAGGCCACATTGTTGTTTACCGCAGGGTCATGGGCTTCTGCGAAGTCCGGTTCGATTGCCAAAGCTTTTTGGAAATGAGTAACCGCTTCATCCACCCGCCGCATCTGTAAAAGAGTATAACCAAGAAGGTATTGGGCATCTGCGAAGTCCGGTTCGATTGCCAGAGCCTTTTGATATTGAAAAATTGCTTTATCCAGCCGTCCCATGCTGTAATAAGCAGTACCGAGACCGGACTGGAAAGGCGCTGATTCCGGCTCAAGGGCCAGGGCTTTTTGAAAATGTTCAACCGCCTCGGCCGGCTGCCCTTGATTGACAAAAGAATTGCCGGCAAAGTAGTTGGCTGTCGCATGGGCCTCAACACTCGCTAATATGTTAAATGCAAGCGAATAGGCCAGCAGCAGGCCCCAGCCCCAGCGCGCGATACGCCGCCACCCCGGCGAACCCGCCAGGGCACGCTCCAAACCCAGAATACCTATGACGGCCAGCAGCGTCAAAGCTGGTAGAAATTCCAACTCGTAACAGCTGCTGCCACAGAAAAAAAGACAGAGGGTCAACGCACAAGTCACAAAAAGCAAAAACACAGCCGCTACAAACCAGCGCAAGACGGAAACCTCCTCCGCCGGCCTGCCGCGCCACGCCAACGGCGCGGCCAGGGCCAGCCACACCAGCGGATAGTTGCTCAGTAGCCCACTGTAGGGTTCTCCCACCCCATAGTAACCCGACGGCAAAGGCGACGGCCGGACAGTTTGCAAAAAGGGGAAATGACCGCTCCATCGCATCGGTTCCAAAAAATAGAACCGGAAGTTGAACCAGAGGTAATGCAGACTGAATTGCCGGGCGGTATTATTCTTGTAGCTGGTCAACTGATAGTGCCAGCCAAATTCGAATGGGTTGTCAAAGCGCAAGGCATTGTAAAGCATCAGCCCCAATCCAACCAGCATCACCGGACCAACCGCCGCCGCCAACAACCACCCAACCCGCCGGCCTGAACCCGGTTCAGTCGCCCCGCGCCATGCTTGAACCACCGGCAGCAACAGGATTATGACCCCAAACAACAACGAGGGTCGCGACCCGATCGCCAACCCATAAGCCAGACTGGCCAGCAACAGCCAGGCAACCTGCCGTTTCGGCCCATGCAAGGCGCGCCAGGCCGCCGCCAACGCCAGCATGGTGAACGCAAACCCACAACTTCTGGCAACTTCATAAACGTCACAGCGCGATAAAACTTCCATTATGCCTGTGGTCAAACCCAGCGCGAGTACGCCGGCCGCCGCCACCCAGATGCTTACTTCCGGAAAGTAACGCCGCCAGACCGCGCGTAATAAACCCGCAGCAACCAGGAAGCCCAACGCAAAAAAGATTACGACCGCATTCTTATGCAGGAGATAGTGGCCGGTCAGGGCTACATACGGCCAGAAAAGCACCAAAGCGGGCGTAATTCCGAAATACAGATATAATTTCCCTTTGTAATAACTCAGCTCATATGCCAAATGACGCCTGTCGCACACATATGATGCATTGATCGTCGGATCATAGGGATCGGCAAGTCTGGCGAGTTCGGGTGGTGCTTCTCTTTTTACGTTGAGTTGCCCGGCGCGAAAACCCTGCACCAGGAGGTTATAGTAGCTGTCCTTTGCGTCTGAATTTGCCAGTTCAAGGAAGAACGATTCAGCGCTCCAGGCAAAGATTCCAATTATCAGGGCGCAAACCAGGCCAAAGACGGTGTGGCGCATCCATTGGATATCACCTTCAGGCACAATCACCTTTCTGGAATCTAATTTTCCGCCGATCATCCAACAGCCTCTTAAAAAAAGTCGGTTGGCTGTTGTGGAGTTGCCGCGAATCAGTTGACAGTTTAGCGGAAGTCATTCAGAGAGAAAGCATAATGCATAAGTTTTGCGCGCGCACAAAAAAAAATGCGTCCCACCCGTTGCTAACGCTGTGAAATCGACCTGTCGTAGCCTCATTAACCGCGAGCGACGACATGACTGACAAATTTCGGATTTTCCGGCGCGCCAGCGGCGTCTGGTACATCGAGGATCGGGAAACCAGATTCCAGCAGAGCCTGCGCACCCGTGACGAAACAGAAGCCAAACGCCTCCTTCAAGCCAAAAACGAAGCCCATCGCCAGCCAGCCATCAACGTCCAGATCGCTCGCGCTTACCTGACCGCCAGTGACCCGAAGTTGGCCGTTTCAGTTCCGCTCCGCGGTTCACGTCATTTGGTCCCGCGTGACTGAGCTTTTTAACGTTAGGCTGGGCGAGTTGCGCCTCAGGCAACTAAACCACGCTAGAGAACCGTCGTATGAGTGAAGTGAAGGCCACGTGGATATTTTGACCGTATGGGATTTCTTTTGCCGCAAAATAGCGCAAGCGAGGCCATCAGCTTGCTACAGGAGATCCCCTTGGCTGCTTTGCCAGGAATATCTCCAGGCGCTTGATTATCTCCTGGTGCCTTTCGGGATGCCTGGTTATTGCACTTTCGACGGTCTCCCTTTCCCTCAACAGCGCGTATCTTGGGTCAATAACGAACATTCTCTTACCACCAACATCACAAGCAACTCCGTTGAAATACTCCAGCGGATGATGTGTGGGGTGTTTATCCCCAGTACACTCGATACGGCCGTCAACGTCCTTGTGTAGGCAGATCCGGATATGATTCCGCGGGATAAACTCCTGGCAAACCATCTTTGCGACCGGGTCAATTCTCGTAAGTTCCAGGTTGCGTCTGGGTTGCCGTTTAGGACCCAGCGCCTCTTCGATGGTTGCCGGGTGGAAAAAGTGATATTTCATCGGGCTCTTCACGCTGAGTTTGGCGCTGATGCGTCGCATGAGGTAATAGTTGTGAGCCCTGGCGGCAGTGACGTGTGCCTCTAAAACCGCCTTTTGGGCGAACATGGACAATTCGGTATAGGTTTCCTGCCACGGGTAATCGTTGGTCAACGTAAAGACGCCCAGCGGCCCCGACAAATACCTGCTTTGGGCCGGAATGTCCTCAAACATGGCCGCGAGTTCAACCAGCCAGGCGACCGTTTCTTCCTTTAGTTCGGCACGGCTTTTCCGAGTCGGGGCGTTGTAATCAAATTCCACCGCCAAGTACCATCGAGGTTCGATTTCTGGGCCTCCCTTCCCATCATCAATCAGTTTCAAATGGAATTGGTTCGCAAGGATATGGTCGAGCAGTCCCATAATGCCACCGGCAAAAGGGCGCTTCAACGCCCCGACAGAGTTTCGTTCTGCAACAACCCGATGTCAACGGTCGCGGGTGACCGAATACGCCATCTTCGCAATGCTGTTCTGGCGTGCGCTAGTCCTCTCAAACAACAATATGCCGACGTGGTCGTGGCCAAACGTCGGCGGCACGCTGCTGCTGGTTTTTCTCTACGCGGTGAGCGATGAATTTCACCAAAGCTTCGTGCCGACGCGCCCGCCGCTGGTCTCCGACGTTTTCATTGACACGGCGGGTGGAGCAATCGGTCTACTCGTGCTCTGGTTTGTGCATCATTTTCGGGGCTGTAGACATGAAAGGGAACCATGAAGCGTCGTGTGCCCCTTTCGGCGGCAGTGTGGGGGAGGGTTGTATGGCAGAACACGAAAAACCGCTCCTGCGGCCAGCCAGCGTGAAAAATCGGCTATATGTCGGCGTCTCCCGCAGACTGTCGAAAATCGCTTGCGAAAAGGCCAAGTGGGGCGCAAGTTTGGAATCGTTAATTTTTTTTAACCGCATGGCAAACAGCGACAGTTACAAAAATCAACCATGCACGCGGTGGTGCACGGACTGCGGCCTAATACCCTTTTGGTCAGCATTCGCCCCATGAGTTCAGTCCACACACCACAAGAGAAGAAGCGATTGTTCTACAAGCGCGACCACTACCCAAAGGGCAAGCACGACAAAGGCTTTCGCCGGGGATGGCCGACAAAGAAGCGCAAGACGAGCCGGTCATTTCGCCACGCAGCAGATACGTTGACCCGGATTACAGTTCTCGATACTGGTGCAGACGCCGACATTCGGCTCATCAAGCAGAGGCGGATGGGAAAGTGGAAAGTCTCGAAGTTGCGGGGGCGAGTTGCTCGCAAGTTTAACCGCCGTATTCGGAGGGTTGGTGCGAAGAAGCAGCGACGTTCGAGAAGAGGCGCAGTGTAAGATTCAGACGACTGTAAAGACCCTACGTTGAGACACCGTAAGAGGAAAAATGACGAAGGCGAGCGGTTTGTTGCCGTGCTGGAAATCCCGCCCGTCACATCGCCGGAAACGGCGGTTAAAGTCACGGTCGCAGCAGAAGTGAGAAAAAAATATGAACACACAAGAATGCCAATTACAAATCACAGAAAAGGGCGAAATCTTTGTCCAGCACCTAACGCCTCCAAGATTTACCACACAGATATCCAAACGCGCCTGCGCCGGCGATGAGGAGTGCGCCAATCAGCCACACGCTGCGTCGCCGCAGGAAGGCTCGGCGTTTCAATTGACGATCCCTCGGAGGCGTTGCGGGCGATCATCAGCTGTCGGTGCGGGATTGACTACCGGGTTGATGTTTGTCGTTTCCGGCATCGTGATTTCCTGTTGAAGGCAATCCGCCGCTGTCCGTTCACGCGAACAGAATCTTACGGGTTGCCCGGAGGCGGGCCGACGGGTTTGTCATTGCCGGATTCAGGGCCGCCATTTTGCGGCGGACGTGCCGGACGCAGTTCATCCGGCGTCAATTGGCCGTCGCCATTTTTGTCGAGCGTCTTCAACTCCGCACTGGCATTGACAATTTCGTTCGAGTCAATTATGCCATCGTGATTCACGTCAAGCGCCTGCATCAATGGAGATGGCGGTGGCGGACGATGACCTTTCATGCCCGGGCCTCTCGGACCGCCGGCTTGTCCAGCCGGGGGCGGCGGGCGACAACAATTACTGTTCGCAGAACAGCCGACTCCAAGCACCGTTGCTCCGAGTGCCAGTATTGCCAGCGTTGTTTTTATTTTCATAGTGTTTTTCCTTTCATGTTTTTGTTTATTAAATCAACCGCAGCCATGCCCATCACCTGGTGGCAACTTTTCCCGAATGGGTTTGAATTTTCAGGGCATCAACTTGGAATCAAACAGGTGTCACAGGCGCACGCTGCAAATTGGCTTTTCGCAAAGCACATTTGGCTCCGCACCTGCCGCCCAGTGAAGCGCCCAGCAAACCGATCAGCAGTGCAAAAAAAGACCACCTGGCTGCACATGAAAGATGGTGTGCTGCCTGGCCGGCGGTTGCTTTAGCTTTTTGTTCGGCCACCGCTTTAATCTTGTCCAATTCCGCTTGGAGATTTTTGTAGGAGGTGGTCCAAGCATCAATGGTTGTCGTGGCGTCCGCTGCGCTCATTTCCGTGTAAACCATCAGGGTGTTTATCGCCTCCATGCGATTGGCTTGAAAGGCGGCGGCATTGACGGGCGCAAATAATTTGGTCACAGCAAAGCCGACTTCGCGTTGGGCGCGTGTGCTGGCCTTGGGCGCAGCATTGGTCGGGATGGATTGAACGGCTTCCTCAACGAAGCTGCAAAGTTGATCGTGGCTACGTTTGGCTACTGTTTTTGCCATATCACGCTCGGCGAAGACAACCGCCTGATGACCGATGCCCAAGCCTTCACCATGAATTTTCATTACCCGGCCCAACGCCAGGCCAGTGCCCAGAGCAAGCAAAGGGAGCGTGATGATCAAAGTGAGACTCCAAACGAGAAAGCCATGCACCAAGCCACTTTTCGGACAGCCGGAGAAACGTCCCGCAACCCATCCACCAAAGGACAAGGCGATGATGGCAAAGAGGCTCCATGCTATGGCCGCTCCCACACTAAAAGTTGCGACCGGATTGGTGTCCGTCATGGGCCTGAAAATCGCCAGGCCGGCACCAACACCTAGAGCGGTCAGGAGCAAATGAATTCCGATCGCGGCAATCGTGCCAGCCAGAACTGCCCCCCAACATAAGGAGTGATGCAAACGGCGGTCACCTGGGGTTTGAATTGTTTCAGCGGTTGTCGGGACTGATGGGTCACAGATCATAGCGTGACAATAAGCTGGGATGCTTTGCGGAATCTATGGGGTATAACCCTACCATGGACAAACTGCATTGGCGACCAGCCGGGAAAGACTGGCAGTTCAAACGACGTTATCAACCAAAGCCGTGGGAAGCACGTCGCCCGCCGGGGTCTTTCGCGCGCAGGTAAGTCCACAGCGTCCAGCCCAACACGCAAGACGCAAAGAAACCGAGGATGACCCAAGTCAGGTTCCCCAATGTTTCGCTCAATGCCTGCACCCGGTCGCTGAAAAGTTTTCCCAGCAGAACGTAGAGTGCGACCCACAGGATTTCGCCAAGGCCGCTCCAAAGGAGAAATCTCCGCCAGGGATACTCGGAGATGCCAGAGGTGACGTTGAGCCAGGGGCCGAGTGGTGTGACGAGCCAGCGACTAAAAAAGACGCCCGTTCCACCCCACTTCCTGGAAACAGCCTCTGCCTTCTTGAGGCTGGCCTCGCCGACCCTGTTCATGCGTCCTAGTTTGTGGGCCAGACGTCGCCCGCCCCAGCGCGCCAGTCCGTAACCAATCTGGTCACCCAGAACCGCGCCGATGCTCGCCAAAACCAGGACCCACCAGAGATTCATCTCACCTTGGACGATTAGGGAACCGGCGCCAATGAGCACGAACGTCATGGGGAACGGAACCCCGACGGCCGATATCGTCGTCACCCCAAACAGCATCGGGTAGCCGCCGCCCGCGAGCGCGGCGAGCACGAGGTCCCGGACATTCATGGTGCGCGTCCTTCCTCGGGCGGTGGCGGCGGATTCGGCGGTCGGGCATGAATGATCGCGTTCGTCAGAACGCCTATGACGTCATCAACTGAATGCTTCTGCGAGCGGGCAATCTTGCTGATGGGGCGCTTGTCCGGCGGCTTGGGCGGCAGCGCCAACGCCTGGTAGAGAACGTAGGGTGGCACATGATAGGAGTGCGCGATGTATCTGACCGTCATCCAACCATGAATCGGTTCGTCCATGTGGGAACGCCAATACAGCGCCTTCCGCGCAGTCCGCACCGCCGACACCCCCGTGATGGCAACGGTGAGGACAAAGGCCAGCCCGAGCAGCCAATGTCTTCTGATAATCATGACTCCGCTAATTATTCGCGGGGTGGCTGGGGTATAACCGTGCCGTCAATGCCAGGAGGCGCTGCCCGAAGGCTCATTTAGCTGACGAAATCGCACCGCCCTGCGTCTTAAAACGCCGCAGGCCACTTCAGTTAACGGAGCAATAGAACCACAACGACGATGACGAGAATGAGACCGCCCACGCCTCCGCCAATCCAGATGCCACTGGCAAGAACCGGTGAGAATAATAATAGATGCATAGTTTGTCTTTCGTTTTTTGATGGCAATGTATTCACCATCACTTTTCGGGGTACGCTAGGCGATGGGCCGGTCTTTAGCTATGGGGTGTAACCCTACCGTGGATTAGGGGAGGTGCTCACTGGCTGATGACATCCAGGACACCGCTCCGCAGGGCGAACCACGCAAATTGCTGAAACTCGTCGTCCGGTTTTCTCGTGTAGTTTACCTCCCCCTCCTTCATCAAGCCCGCTGCGTCCGGAGCGTTGGAATTCCGGATTTTCAACACGTTCTCCAAGAACGAGGCGACGCGATTGTCGAACCCCTTTTCGGTGCCGGTTTTTTTGTCGAGCACAGCCATCTCCAAATTCCTGTAGATCGCGCGCACCCGGCCGCGAGCCTGGCCGGCGGTCACATCGATTTCGAACGCGGCCTCTTGCGCGCTGCCGGACTTGATCCGGATGTGTTCCGCAATGTCAAGGAACGCATCAAGGCGGGTCAGGTCCATCGCGCTGAGCGAACCGGAATAGTGGAGCGAGAAGTCCGGTGGCGTGATCGGAATCGTCATCAGCACCTTCATCGTTCCGGCGTTCATGAGGTCGCCCTGCCCCTGGAGTTGGATGGCGGCATTCGCTTCACCCCGGGTCGCGATGCCCTCAACGGACATACTAACGGCCCCGAACGTCAGCACGCCGGGATTGGCTCCAGCGGCCACCCTCTCGCAGTATGTCAGGTGCCCGTTGGTGATGCTGAGACTATCCACCTGCAACGGTTGCCGGATTGCGGCCAGCGCCTCGTGCACCATGAGCGGACTCTTCACGAACGGCTCCACCGGCTTGTCGCGATTGACCAACGCATCGAAGGAGGGTCCGGAAAAGTGGACCGACCTGGCCCGGTACGACTTTCCCTGGAGCAGTTCGCCATACGCCAGGCCCAACACTCTGCACTCAGGTACGACCACATGAAACCGCGTCGTTCGAAAATCGTGCGCGGCGAAAAACTCTTCGTCTCCGACCAACGTCCGAAGCTCGGTTCCTTCGGCGATCAGTTCTGAACCCGGCACCGACGCTCGCAGCCGCGCGCAGCGGATCCCGTAGTGCGCCTGGGGGAATTCCACGTCGAGATTCGTCGCATCCAGACTGGCATCAGCAAGGACATCAGCCAGAGCAGCCGTTCCCCAAAGAAGCCGCGCCCAGCGAACGCCCGTCAGCGAAGTCCGGCCGACCTTGAGCGTCGTGTTGGTGACACTCAGTGTGACAGATTGAGCGACCAGGCGATTGGCGCCCACCGCGTAATACAGTTCGCCGATCCGCAACACGGACCCTGGATGCGCTTCGGCAAAAGCCCGCTCTACTTTCCCTTTGCCATAGCGGTTGAGGATCGCACCACCGAACACAAAGATGAGCACCGCGACGGCGAGGACGACCGCACCAAGGGAAGCCCCCACGTAGACCGACAGCCTCCGCAGCGATAGCTTCCTGCTATGCTTCACGGCTCGTTTGTGAACCCTGTGCTTTGGCAAACGACGGTTGCTCATGGAGGGGGATCAGTCGCGGGCAAAGTCGATGAAACCGCGCTCGACGTCGGTGTGGATGAGTTTGACGTGAACCTGCTCGCCCACGTCGAGACCCTGGAACCCGCGCTCCAGTCTTCCTTCAATGGGCGGCTGCAGAAGACGGACCCACGTGCCTTTCTCCGAGGCGCCGGTGACGATGGCATCGAATTTCTCCCCAATCCTCGTTTCCAGCAGAATTGCGGCGGCGGATTTTATGACCTGCCGTTCAACTTTTTTTGCTGCGTCTTCTGCTTCGGTGCAGTGCGTTGCGAGCGCTTCCAATTCGTCGTTCTCGTAGGGCCGGGAACTTCCCGCCACTGCTGCTTTCAGCAACCGCTGGGTAATCAGATCGGGGTATCGGCGGTTCGGGGCGGTGGAGTGAGCATAGTCCTTGACCGCCAGACCGAAGTGCCCGGCGACACTGGCGCCCGGAAGTTGGACGACGTATTCACCGGCGCCCAGGAGTTTGATGACGCTGAGAGAGAGATCGGGAAAGCGGAGAGGATCAGCGGCTTTCGCCGATACCAGGAACTGCTCCAGGGCCTTGGCGTCGGGTTCCTTGGGCAACGTTGAGCCCCGCTCCGCGGCAAGCTCGACGATCCGGTCCCAGCGTTTGGGGACGCGGACTACGCGCCGCAGCGATGGAAACTGTTTGGACGCGAGGTATCGTGCGGTAACGCCGTTGGCGGCGATCATGAAGTCCTCA
>Ga0187866_1001370_pt1 | contig 23329 bp, 19 predicted proteins | sample June2016WEW_11_1_3_FD_133013 | JGI IMG/M metagenome (GOLD analysis project Ga0187866, IMG submission 133013) | Peatland microbial communities from SPRUCE experiment site at the Marcell Experimental Forest, Minnesota, USA - June2016WEW_11_150 | ecosystem: Environmental > Terrestrial > Soil >...
GATCTCCGGGCTTCGCTGAAGGTCCGTGGGCGCGAGCATCAGCACGCCTTTCTGATCGCCGGATCGCCATCCGTTGGGAATGCGAAACACCGTGTCGTGAAAGCGCGATTCCACCTGCGCCGTCGCGGATGTCAACAGGAGGAAAAGGGCGCAAAACAATCGCTTCATGATCGCTCCTCAAAGCCGGGGTCTCCAGGTGCATCATTTATACACCAGTTCCCTGCCCAATACAACCACAAATTGAGGTGGGCGCCTACGCCAACCGCGACCATTACGTCGGCCTCATCGAGATGGTCTTGTCGTTAGCCGTCATGTACGCCGTCGACATGGGTGGGAGCTCCCCCACGGATGACCTGAGCCGTCAGGGCGCACCGCAGCCCTGGCAGGTTTGGAGGCGCAGAAGAAGCTTGTGGACGAGCAGATCCTCCTGGTGCAAATGCTGCTTGGGACGGCTCCGAGGCGGCGCGGACGCTCGCCGAAGAATGCGGTGCAATCCGCGTAGGCACAAACGCTGGCGCCCAGGAGACGCCGAAAGTTGAGCGCCGCGACCCGAAGGAGGATGGCCGAAGCTGGAGCTCCTGTCGAAGGGACTTGGGTGAAGGCCGCCGGATCCGCTGGGGCGTTGGGGAAAGGGTGGTAAGGAGAAGGCGAACAAAAGAGGCTAGAAGCTAGAAGTTTCGCCTCGTCTCCCTCCCGGCGACACCCCACAGAACTCAGCGAATCTCGATTCGAGTCCGTGTACGCGCCGTGCAACAGTCTGTCATCGAGCATTTCCGTTTTGCCATCCTGGCCAGGATGGCAAAACGGAAATGCTGGATTATACTCATATCTGGGGCGCTCGTGCTTAACGAGCCCGGCAGGTAACGCATGGCTTACCACGTCGTAAAGCAAGGCGAGTGCATGAGCGGCATCGCCGACACGTACGGTTTCTTCTGGCAAGCGCTGTGGGACCACCCCAACAATGCCCAGCTCAAAGAGAAGCGACGAAACCCCAACGTGCTCATGCGGGGCGACCAGGTGTTCATCCCCGACAAGCGAGTCAAGGAAGAGCAGGGTTCCACGGCCCAGACCCACACGTTCCGCCTGAAGGGCATTCCCTGCCGCTTCAACCTGCGCTTGCAAGACGCCATCGGCAAACCGCGCGCGGGCATCCGCTACACGCTGGTCGTCGACGGCAAGAAGACCACGGGCTCAACCGGCGGCGACGGACTGCTCTCCGAAATTGTTTCGCCCAATGCCAACCAGGCCGTCCTCACGCTCCACCTGGGCGACGGCAGGGAAGAGAAGTACAGCCTCGATCTGGCCTATCTGAATCCCGCCGACCATGCGAGCGGAGCGCAGGCCCGGCTCAAGAACCTCGGCTATCACTCGGGCGAGATCAGCGGTCAGATGGATGAGGGAACGCGCAAGGCGCTGGGCAAGTTCCAGCAAGATGCCGGCCTGCCGGTCACACGCGAACTGGACGATGCGACCCGCGACGAACTCGTCCGCCGGCACGGGAGTTGATCGATGAGCAACGGCACGACGGGGTCCTCGCAAACCGGCCACGCCACGTTGCAGGGCGACGGCAACGTCGCCATCAACACGCTTCAGTGTCCGTCAGAGAACATCGTGCTGATTCCCAGGAAGGCGAAGAACATCTTCGCGGACGACAAAAGCGTCAGGATGCTTTTGCCGGATCGCTACCCTGCGAGGGGTAACTTCATTAAGGACATCGAATACAACTTCTACCCCGACCTGAACGTAAAGCGCACGATCACGGCTGTGGTCACCGAGGTGTGCTGGTCGCCGGAAATCGAGCGGAGGCCTGCTCCGCGCGCAAGCATTCCCGTATATTTCTCGCTGGGCGGCACCGCCAAGGCAACGCTTTCGGCTAATCAAGCGACCACCGACGCCGAAGGCTGCGCGTCCGTGGACGTGACCATACCGACGTTGCTCAACGACAAGGACGCCCTCAAAGCCGCTTCCACAGTCGAGGTGTTTGCGTCGCTCACGACGTCCTGTCAGGCCGGTAGTCCCAGTGTGAAGCTGACGATTCACCGGAACGAGGACGTCGATGCCGCCCTTGCGCCGGCCGAAGCGCCGGGGGATTTCGCCGCAACGCTGGCGCCGGTGCTAAACCTGAGCACGTGGATCGTGCGGCAAAAAACCAAGTTAGTAACGAGCAACGGGGCGAAGGCGGTGCAACAGCTCCTGAATCAGGTCGCGTGCCGCAAGCTTAGCGGCGGGCACAAGTTCTGCAAGCCGGACGGCCAGTTCGGTCCGGGCGGCGCGGAGGAGGCGGGCCGGTTCATCCAGGACTTCTCGGGAAAGCCGGCCGCGGGCGACGCCCCCACGGTCTCTTACCGGCGGCAACGCTTCGCCGTCACGGTGGAGGACGACGACACCACGAATCGCGGCGTGAAGAGGTACGTGCGCGCCGAATACGGCAGCTACACGGAAGGCGACGTCATCGACGCCCACTTGCTCGTCGGCCCGGCAACATGGACACGCGGCGCCGGCAGCAATGTGATGGCGGCCGACGGCCTTCTGGACATCTACACCGCGGTCGTCTGGGAGTTCCTGGAAACCATGCGGTTGCGAGCCGACGAGTACCGCAACCTGAACACCAACTGGTACCGGCATCCGAATGACAACGGCGGTACGCCCAATTGGCCGGCCGCAGTGACCCAGGGCGAGTCGTACTGGTTCGGGGGCGCCCGGAAACTTGAAGATTTTCAGGCGGACCTGGCGGCCAATTTTGCCACGCCGCCGAACCAGGCACAATCCTGGTATCAATACCTGAACAACGACAATTGCCGGATCGGGCTCCATGGTGCGGGCGACCAGGTCGACATCCCGGCCAACGACTACAGCACCTACGCGCACCTGAACACGGATGGCGACATTAGCAATGCGGGCTCCGTCAAGAACCCGCATTGGGTGCTGCACCACCCTTACATCGACCGGGTGAAGCGTCAGTACACCGGGATTGACTGCTCGGGCTTCTGCCACCGGGTCGCCATGGAGGCGGCCTTTCGTCCGGCGCACTGCCTCGATCTGGCGAACCAGCCGATCTGTCCGCGGCTTCCGCAGATCACCCACGCCAACGGTCTGGCCCAGGGCAGGTTGACTACCTCCTCGTGGCCGAGCCACTACCGGCTGATGGGGGCACCCACGTGGCGGAGGGAAATTTCGTTCCGCGGCGACTTGATCAACGTCCCGGGTCATCACATCGTGATGCTGGAGACAGCCGATCGCAGCCTCTTGACCGGCCAGCCGGCTGCGGCAGCCGACATCCAGATCTTCCAGGCAAACGGGGAAACGCAAGTGGCCACGGCGGTTCAGGCCATCTGGCCACAGACCGAGTGTGTCCGCCGCGTGGTGTATTCACCGCTGGCGCAGTGGGGAACGGCATGGACCGCGTGGAACGGCAATGGTGCGGGAGTGCAATTTGGAAGGATCTACTTGTGGGACTAAGCTTCGCTCGCCGCGGCCGAAAGCGCACGCCCGGCTTCGCCGTAGCGATCACCCTTAGCCTGCTGGCAGCCTGCGGGCGATCCGCCGCAGACAAGAGCGTGGACGCCGGCAAGACGGCGCAATCGAAGCGAGGGATGAGTATGACAGAAGCGGCGCAACCTCAGCAGGGCAACAACGAAAAGGCCCCGGAAATCCTGATCTTCGCTCTCCGGCAGGTGGCCGGCATCGTACCATGGGGACAGGGCCCCGGCGAGATCCCCCACCGTCGTTCGGACATGGGCGGCCCGACCGACGCGGGCTACTCGGAACTGTTGAACGTTGCCGCGGGAAGTTTTTGGGTTCGCAACGGCGTCGACGGAAGTATTTTCGTCGTGGATCTGGGGAACCGGACCACGTCGCGCGTCGAGTTCGAGAAAGCAGTTCCGGCAGCCGCCCGCGGCGGTACGGTCTGGTCCCTCGGGATGGCGCAGGCCGGGGACCACGTGGCGCTCCTGGTGGGCGGGCGAGAGCGGGGACAGCAGGGCGCGGGTTTCGGTGTGGTTCTGTGCGGCCTCAGCGGAAATCCGAAAGCATTCATCCCGCTGTCGTTTGCTTTTGGCGTCCGCGATGTACCGGAGCATGTGGCCGTGACGCCGGCTGGAGCGATCTGGGTGTCCGCGGCCGTCAGCAGCCAGCTTTTCAGTTCGAAGGGAGAGCACCGGGCCACCATCCCGGCCGGCGGTGTGATGCTGCCGGGCGGTTCCTTTCTCACGAGCGGTTCCGCTCCGAAGCTTTATGGCGAGAATGGAGAGCTGCTCGGACAACTCGCCGTCCCGAAAAGGCCCGAGCCATACTGGTTTCTGGCCGCTGGGCCGGACGGCGCCGTGCTTGCCGCCGGCGGCGCCGCAGCGCTACCGGAGGCGCTCCACGAGCGGGTCGAGTTGTTCGACGTTCTGCTCTTGGTGGAGTCCAAACGCGAACTAACACTACAGGACCGGATCACTATCCCGGCAATGACGCTCGAGAAGCCTCCTTCCGGTGAACTGATGGATGGCCTGCCGGTGCGGAGCTATTTTCCACCAGCCGGTTTGAGCTTCGACGCCGCCGGGGACATCTTCATGCTCGAAGTGACGAGCTCCGGATGCCGATTTCATGTCCTGCGGCGAATCCGGGACGGCAGTCGCGGGCGAGAGAAGTTTGAGCATCCGGACGATCTGAGCGCGGGCGAACTCTCGATCGCGAGGGCCGAGTATCTTGCGCGCCTCGGGCGGCGGGCCGAGGCGGGCCCACTGGCGCGGCTTTTCGAGGGGATGGCGTGGGGGGACCAGCTCAGACACCCTCCGGATCCGACGGCAGGAACTGCCTCCGATCAGGTGCTGGCGCGGCTGGACCCGAGCAAGGCGACATTACGCTAGTGGGATCACGACGGTGGCAAGTGGCTGAGGGGCGGGCGGTTCGGCTCGTTGTCACGCGGTCGCGCGGCGCCATCCTCGCCAGCCTGGCCGGGGCGCCGGCGGCGTCCGTTGCACGTGTTTCTGCTGCGTTTATCGGAAACCCTCTCTGAGGCAAGCAGCGACTGAGGACGGGCCGTGGGGAGCCGGGAATCCGGTGGATTCGGCGAAGCGCGGCTTCGTTGACGATGATCACGTGATCCAGACACTCGCGCCGGATCGAGCCGATGACCCGCTCGATGTGGGCCCGTCGCCAGGGCGACCGAGGTGCTGCGAGCACTTCCCGGATGCCCATGTCCTTGACCTGTTTTGTGAAGTCGTTGCCGAAGATGCGGTTCGCGATGACGCACCATGCCGTGGTTCTTCCGGATAGCGCGAACCAGGAACTGCCCCGTTTCGGCGATATTTCTCGGACACCTCTCCGTCCCCATCTCCTTTTCTTTGCCAGATGTTCGCCTGCCAGCAGCCAGGTTCTACCCCGCTGGCAGCGGCAGAGCTTCGATCCGCCGCACCATGCTTCCAAACAAACGGCGCGTGAGATGACTCTCCGCCCGCATCAGCCAGCAGTAGCGGGCGTGTTTGACCAAACGGCCTCCCGCCTTCACGAGCCGCTGCTGCAAACTCGTCAGCGACCAGTTATCGATCCTCTTCGGCAGCACCAGCCGCTACCACAGTTCAGAACGGAATCGGGCTGTTGGCGGCGGGGAGCACTTCGATGGTGAGGGCATTGCTGTAGAGGCTGTTGACGGTGCGTAGGCGGACTTCGTGGGGGCCGGGGTCGAGGCCGGAGGGGAGCCAGAAGTTCGCCTGCCAGCCGTCGCCGCCTTGCGTGGCTGCGGTCAGCGCGGGTACGCCATAGCCGTCCAGTTCGATGCGCAAGTACCCGGTCGTCAGGTCCCGCTCCTGGGAGGTGAAGAAGCAGCAGACGTAGAGGTCCTTGTTCTTGGGGAAGCGGTTGCTCCAGTCGCGGTTGTTGGCGGCGGCTTTGAGAACCGGCGGGGCGTAAGTGGGATCGAGCGGAGGCGGCTCCCAGCGGCGATAGCAGGTGACGTGCGCGCGCTGCTTCACCACCTCGCCCAACTCGACGCGCACGAAGCCGGCGGAACGGCACAGCGCCAGCAGGCAAGACGTCGTCGGGCCGTACCAGTTGTCGGTCTGCCCGCCCAGCTCGTCGGTCTCGTAGAACTCCATCAGCGGCGGGCCGGGCTGAAGCCCATCATCGATCACGAAGGATTCCACCGCCGCCATATCGCGCGTCAACTGGCAGATCCTCTCGAGCGACAGCAGCGGATGCCGCAGGTGGTAGAGAACACCCAGGAACAGCACGATATCGAAGCGGCCACAAGTGGCGGGCGAGAGCTCGTCGACGTCCAGCACGCGGTAATCGACCTTCGAGCCGAGCAGTTGGTGGGCGATGCGGAACTTCTCCATGTCCACGCAGTCCACGGCCACTACCTCGGCGCCGCGCCGCTCCATCTCGAAGCTGAACCATCCGTCCCAGGCGCCGATGTCGAGCACGCGCTTGCCGCTGAGGTCTTCGGGGATGGGGAAGCGGCCGATGCGGGCTTTGAGATGGTCGATGCTCTGGACGCCCTCGATCACCTGTCCGCCGGGAAGCTGGATGCTGTGGTACCAGCCCTTCTGGTTCAGGATGTCGATCTGCTCCTTCACCCACTTGGTGGATTTTTCGTCCTGCGCCTTGAGCCACGCCATAGGGGTATGGTAGCAACGCCCGGAGTCGCATTTGAATCGCATCTTCGCGCGGCGCTAACCTCAGAATCGATGGGGAGGCCCGAAGCGGATGGATCGCCGCGGGGGACGACCGTGTACACGATCGGCCACTCGACGCGCAGCATCGGGAGTTTTCTCGAACTGCTGAGGGCGCACGGCATCCGCCACCTCGTCGATGTGCGGACCACCCCACGATCGCGCCACAACCCGCAGTTCAACCGCGAGTCGCTTCCCGGCTTGTTGCGCACGGCCGGCATCGTCTACTCCCACATGCCGGAACTCGGCGGGCTGCGCCGTGCGCGGGAAGACTCGACGAACACCGGTTGGCGCAACGCCTCCTTCCGAGGCTTCGCCGACTACATGCAGACGGAGGAGTTTGAGGCGGGCCTGGAGAGATTGATCGCACTGGCCGGACGGGAGCCAACAGCCATTATGTGCGCTGAGGCGGTGCCGTGGCGGTGTCACCGCTCCCTGATCTCCGATGCGCTGGCGGCCCGCGGGGTTGGGACCAAGCACATCACCGGCCCGGGACCGAGCCAGCCTCACGCACTCACGCGGTTTGCCCGGGTGGAAGCCGCGCGGGTGACGTACCCTGCCGACCTCTAGCCCGCCCTTCTCACACGGGATCGTGGCCCAGCACATCGAGAAGAAACTGCAAACCGCGGTGCAGCGACGGTTGAGAATGGGCGGGACCTTACTGCTGCACGACTCGCTCATTGCCGGGCAGATCGACGTCTACCCCGAGTGCGCCGGCGCGGCGCTGACGGTGATTCTGAAACTGCCCGTCTCCTTCGACCCGGTTGTGGCAGAGGAGAGGCTGAAGCGCGACTGCGCGGGGCTGTACCTCGAGTGGATGGCGCCGCTGGGCTTTTCCAACGAGTTTGCGATGGTCATGCGGGGCGGGGATGCGCGCGCCAGCAAGCTCAAGACGCTGAGCGACACCGCGCAATACAAGCTGGGATGGTCCGTGGGGGGCTGAGGAGTTCCTGGACCGCACCGACGGCTACGCGAGGCTGATGAAGACCTACAGCCTGCCGGTCAACGGCGCCCCGAAGATAATGCTGGCAGGCGAGCCGTATCGCGCCTTGCAGAAGAAACAGGTCAGCATGGTGGCCGGCAGCGCCTCAGCAGAACCCGGGACTGCGGCAGGCGCTCGAGCAGCTCATGGGCAAGTTCTCCAGCGAGGCCGTCCGAAGGCTGAACTCCGAAGTCGACGGCAAGCACCGCGGCGTCGCCGAGGTGGCCAAGGAGTTCCTGAGCCAAGCGGGGATGCAACCCGCACTTCCATCCGGGCAAGACGCCCCCGCAAGCCCGGCCTTCGGATATTCGGATGCGGTGCTCGGCACCCGAACACGCTGAAGCAGAACGTTGTACAATTGCTTCAAGCCTGGGAAACCATGGAAACTGCGCTGGGGCTATCCTTCTCCCACTACCGGATTGTCGACAAGCTCGGGGAGGGCGGGATGGGGGTGGTGTACCTGGCGGAAGACACGCTGCTGGGCAGACGCGTCGCGATCAAGTTTCCGTCGGCCGCACCGGCCCACAGGCAGCGGTTGCTGGTGGAGGCCAGGGCCGCTTCCTCGCTCAACCATCCGGCCATCGCCGCCATCTACGACTGCGGGGAACACGAGGATCGCCCGTATGTCGTGATGGAACTGGTGGAGGGGCGCGGCCTGAACGAACTGCTGCGCGCGGGGCCGATTCCGGCGGAACGCTCGATCGAGATCGCGGCGCGGGTGGCCGAGGCGCTTCAGGAAGCTCACAGCCGGCACATCATCCACCGCGATATCAAGCCCGCGAACATCCGGATCAGCGACCGCGGCGCGGTGAAGGTGGTGGATTTCGGACTGGCGAAGGACCTGCGGGACGCGCGGGCGATGGGAGCCGGCGTACGCACGCTGGCTCGGACACAAACGCTCGAAAACACGGTATCGGGCACGCCCCATTACATGTCGCCGGAACAGGCCCGAGGGGAGAGCGGGGACGAGCGCAGCGATCTCTTCTCGCTGGGCGCGGTGCTTTACGAATGCCTCACCGGGCGGAAGCCGTTCGGGGGCGCGACGGCGATGGACGTGCTCTCGGAAGTCCTGCAAGTAGAGCCTTCCCCGCCTTCGAAGGTGAATCCCGCGGTTTCGCCGGAACTGGACCGCATCACGCGAAAAGCGCTGGCCAAGGACCCCGCCGGGCGCTACCCATCGGCCAGCGAGATGCTGCGGGACCTGGATGCGGTGCGCGGGCGGGCAGCAGGCCGCGGGCCAGGCCGGAGGCGCCGCGCAGTGTGGGTCGCGGCCGCGCTCGCCGCCGTCCTGATCGGCGCGGCGATCTGGGCCACGGCGCGGCGCACAACGCACGCACCCTTCCCGGAGGCGCTGCGCTGGTATGAGGAAGGCGCCAACGCCATTCGCGACGGCACCTACTATAAGGCCACCCGGGCGCTGGAGCGTGCAGTCCGCCTCGACAAAGGCTTTGCGCTGGCCCACGCCCGGCTCGCCGAGGCCTCGAACGAACTGGACGATTCCGGCGCGGCGCGGCAGGAGATGCTCGAGGCGCTCACCCCCGCCGGGCAGCGGACCAGCCTTGCGCGCGCCGACGAGCTGACCATACAGGCCATCTCCCGCACTCTGACGTTCGACTACGCGGGCGCGGCTGGCATCTATCGCGAAGTTCTTGGGAAGGCGTCAGCGGGAGAGCAGGCGGGAGTGTTTCTGGACCTCGGCCGCGCGTATGAGAAGAATGAGCAGCCGGGCGAGGCCATCTCGAGCTATCTGGAAGCCACCCGGCTTTCGCCGCAGTACGCGGCGGCGTTCCTGAGGCTGGGGATCCTCTACGGACGCCGGCGGGATCAAGCGAAGGCTGCCGCGGCGTTCCGGCAGGCGGAGTCGCTGTACGGCGCGCTGAGCAACATCGAGGGTCAGGCGGAAGTGCTCTTCCAGAGCAGCGTGGTCGCCAACAAACGCGGAGACCTCGCGGAGGCGACATCGCTGCTGGAGAAGACGCTCGAAATGGCGCGCACGGCCGGCAACCAGCACCAGCAAGTCACCGCGTTGCTGCAACTGAGCAACCTGTCTCAAAAGAAGGGCGACCCGGCGGCGGCGGAAAAAGACGCGAACGAAGCCATCGAGCTGGCGCACACCAGCGGCCTGGAAGCGCTGGCCTCGCGCGGCCTGCTCGAGTTAGGCAACACCTGGTTCGTCCGCGGCGACTTCGCGCAGGCGGAGAAGTATTTTCAGGAATCGCTGGAGTACTCCCGGCGGTTCAGGGCGCAGCGTAGTGAAGCGCAAGCGCTGCTGTCGCTCGGCAGCCTGCGGATCCAAAAAATGGAGCTGGAGCAGGGGATTCACCACGTGGAACAGGCGCTGCCGTTCTTCGAGCGCGGCGGCTATGGAAAGGAGACGTCCCAAGCGCTGCTTCTGCTCGGGCGCGCCCGGCGGGACCAGGGCGACTACGCAGGCGCGCTGCACGTGTTCAGCGAGCAGCTCGAACGTGCTGGGAAGGCCGGTGACTGGGACCAGTCGGCCTCGGCGCAGGAGGGAATCGCCAGGGTCCTCCAGTATCAGGAACGGTTCCCCGAGGCGCTGACTCACGCTCGCGAGTGCGTCTCGATCAGCCAGGCGCACGGCGACCAGCTCATACGGGCTTACGGCCAGGCACTCAGCGCGAGTGTGCTCGCGAACCTGGGCCGGTATGGGGAGGCGCGGGAGGCGTTGGCGGAGGTGGCGAGCGCGGCGAGGCGGCCGGGCGGCTACGCGGCGCTGGCCAGGCTGGTCGATCGATTGGAGGCCGAAATCGCGCTGAGCGAGGGGAAGCTCGCCGCCGCGCGCGAGAGCGCCAGCAAGCTGCTCCGCGCACCGGAGAAACTGGACATCGAGGGGCTGACGGAGGTAACACGCATTCTGGCGGACGCTGAAACGCTCTCCGGCGCGCGGCGCGAGGGGCTGGCCTCGGCAGGCAAGGCGCTCGAACTGGCCCGCAAGTCCGCCGTGCCGCGGCTCGTCCCGAGGGCCTTGCTGGCGGAGGCGGAAGCGCTGGCGGAATCTGGCGAAGCCGCCCGGGCAATCGAAGCCGCCCGCTCGGCGCGGGAGCAGTTCTCGCGGACTGGGCAGAAGGAATCCGAAGCCAGGGTCTGGCTGGTGGCCGCCCGAGCGGCGCGAGCGTCGGGCGATGCGGCAGGTGTGCGGGAAAACGCCGCCAGGGCGTCCCAGTCATTCGCCGAACTCCAGCAGACCTGGAGCACGGAAGATCGCAACAGCTACAACTCCCGTCCTGACGTTCAGCAATGGCGGAAGCAAGTCCAACAACTGGTTCAAGGAGACACTCATGTTCCGATGGAAAATGTCGGGAGCACTCACGATTCTGGCGATAGCCGGGTTCGGCGGCAGGCCGCTGGCACTCGCCGTGGGCCCCCCAGTCACGATCAATGACGGATCGCCGTTGAAAATCACTTCCCCACGAGGGTGGATCGAGGGCAGCGACGACCAGGAACTCACCGACACCGATCCCAGCCTCACGGTTACCAAGGTGCGGGTAACGCAGAGCGGGGGAAAAGCGCAGGAGGTCGACTTCTCAGGCGAGCTTTGCAGGATCGATCTCAACCACGGCCCGCGGCACGTGTTCGCCAGAGGGAACATGAATGGCGGCAAGGGCCTGTCGGTGAATTCGGGCGGGAGCCTGAAGGGGGATTACGATCACACTCCGGACAGGACCAGGTACACCAGCAGGAACGCCGGCGACCGGATTGCCAACGTCACCGTGACGAAAGATGGAAAGACCGTGCTGGACATCCCGAAGGCGGCCTCTCCGGTGCTGATCGAGATTCTGTATCAGTGAGGCGCCTTCACTACGACGGCAGGGAGGGGTCCTCGCTGTGGGTGATGAACTCCGGGTAGGCGCCGGCGCCCAGCTCGTGCAGGTCCATGCCCTGGCGCTCGCCCTCCTGGGCCACGCGCATCGGGTAGGAGCGATTGAGGAGCCAGTTCAGGCCGTAGGTCAGCGGCAACACGAAGCCGAGCAGCGTAGCGATGCCCACGAGTTGGGCCAGCCACTGGCCGGACGCGCCGCCCGCGTTGGGGCCGGTGAAAAGGCCGGCCGCGAGAACGCCCCACAGTCCGCCCACCGCGTGCACCGAAACCGCGCCACCCGGATCGTCCACCGCCAGCCGGGATTCCAATAACTCGACCGCGAAGGTGGTCAGAGCGCCGGCCGCCAGACCGATGATGAGCGCCTCGGCCGGACCGGCGAAGGCACACGCGGCGCTTGCGGCCACCAGCCCGGAGACCCAACCATTCGCGCACAGCGAGGCGTCGGGCTTGCCGAAACGGATGCGGGTGATCGCGGCGGCCGCCAGGCAGGCCCCGGCCGCGGCCAGCGTCGTATTGACGGCGATCAGCACCACCCGCCCGAATTCCGCCCCGGTGAACAGGATGGCGCCGGCCGAATTCAGTCCCAGCCAACCCACCCATGCCAGCAGACAGCCAAACAGCACCAGGACGGCGTTGTGGCCGGGGATGGCCGCCAGCATGCCGCCCAGCGCATACTTGCCCCGGCGGGGACCCAGGATCCAGGTGATGGACAAGGCGGTCAAGCCCCCCAGCGCTTGAATCGAGCTGGCGCCTCCGGCGTCCACAAAGCCGCGGCCCAGCCCGTAGTTGACGCCGAGTTGCGCCAGCCAGCCGCCGCCCCAGACCCAGTGCGCGAACAATGGATAGGTCCATCCGGCCAGGAGCGCGGCGGAGGCGCAGCTTGCACCCAGCCGCCAGCGGTCGGCTCCGCTGCCCAGCGGGATCAGTGCCGCCAGGCCGACACCGAACAACTGCAACAAGGCCGCGAGCGAGGCGGGAGAACCGTCGAGTTTGAGCCCGCGGAAAAAGAGCGGTTCGGCCGCGATCCAGTTCCAGGTTTTCCCGGCCAAGGTGACGACGTGCGCCGGCCGGCCGGCAAATCCCTGCCACGCGAACCCGCAGATGAAGTACATCAAGGCGGCCACAGCCATGACACACAACGACGCCGCCATCGCGTGAGCCGCGCTGCGCGACCGGCCCAGTCCGGTGTTGATCAGCGCGAGGCCGGCGCCGGCGAAGGGGACGAGAACGATCAGGAAAATGCACACCGCCACGGCGGATTCGGAGAGCGCGGGAGCGGGCGTCATCCTCTCCTCGGGCGCGGGATCCTATGGGAGCGCACGACCAGGGCCAGCCCCAGCACCTCTACGCCTGTGCCGGCCAGCACAAAACCGGATTGCGGCGGCCCGGATCTAAGGAGCCCTACCGCGGCCAGGACGATCCCCCATCCCGCGAGCAGCAGCAGAAAACCCGCCAGCTTCATAGAGCACACCACGCTGAGGCAATTGTAATACCCGCCCCGGGGCCTGTCCAATCCATACTTCTTATCCCGCAAGCATAGAAATCCTTTATCTCCACCATACAAAATTCCCGCTTGGTTATTGTCCCCGTCCGGCTTATCGTAGTAGATATCAGGGCAGCGCCCCCAGGATGCGGGCGCCGCGATCCTCGCCGATCAAGCAATCCATCAATCTAAGACAGGAGAAACTGTATGGCGGACACCGCCCCAGTGATGAAGACTACCCTAGGCTTGACCGGCTTGACGATGAACGCCATGGCGCTCATCGCCCCCGGCGCCTTTCTTTGGCTCACGTTCTACTTGCAGGCCTCCATGGGCGTGACCGGGCCGGCGATGTGGCTCGGCATCGCCCTCGCCGTAGTGCTCTGCCTGGCCACCGCCGTTTGCTACGCGGAGATGGCGAAACTGTATCCGGGAACGGGCAGTTCGTATTACTTCGCCGAACAGTCGTTCCTGAACCACGACACGGCGTGGCGCTATGCCCGGCTGTCGAAGTTCATCGTCGGATGGGCGTCGCACCTCTACTATTGGATCTATCCGGGGGTGATGGTAGGGGTGATGGGAATCCTCTGCGGCTACGTCGCGGGGACCCTCTGGCCGAGTTTCATGAGCGCCTCCAACCCCGGCCCGATGTTCATGATGGCCATCGCGATCGCGTTTTCATTCGGGGTGGCCTATATCGCCAACCGCGGAGTCAACGGCTCGACGGCGGTCAACATCGCCATCAACGTCATCCAGATCACCGCGCTGGTGGTGTTCTCGGTGCTGGCGCTGGGCTACCGCATGAACCATCCGCCGGGCAGCGTTGCATACCAGTTCGATTCGACCTCGGGGGAGGCGTACACCTACGAGTTCGCGACCGAGAAGACGGTCGCCAACGGGCAGACCACGGAAACCGTTCTGCGCGAAGCGGACGGGCGGCCCAAGCCCAAGCTCGACGCAGCCGGAAAACAGGTGCCGTTCCGCATCAATTACCAGACGCAGGATGAAAAAGGCAACTTCCTGGCCCACGCGGACGCCGCTTCGGTCGTTAAAGCGCATAACTGGGGCTGGGTGTTTGTGCAAGCGACGATCGCGATCCTGATTCTGGTGGGATTCGAGTCGGTGACGGCGATGGGGGGCGAAGCCAAGAACGCCAGGCGCGACATACCGATTGCAGTGATCTTGTCCTTGCTGGTTCAAGGAGTGGTTTGTTACCTGTTCGAGTACTTCGCGGCGAACTACTTCCTGAACAGCGGCTATAGCATGGCGAGTGCGGCGACCTCGGCGGCGCCCATCGGCGACATGATGGTAGTGGTGGGGACCGCTCTATTCGGGGCTGGGCACGGGCGAACCTTCATGCTGATCGAGGCGTTCACCGTATTCCTGGCGCTGATCGGCACCACGCTCTCGTGCATGAACACCGGGGCGCGCGTCACCTACGCCATGGGGAAGGACCGGGAGGTTCCGGAACACTTCGGCCTGCTGCACTCGAAAAACCTGACTCCGCATCGCGCCATCTGGACGCTGGCGGCGATTTCGGCGGTGGTGGGCTGCATTGGCGTGGCGCTGGCGTTTGGCGATGCGGGCGCGCCTACGGACGCCGCCGTAAAGGCGTTGCCGCAGGGCCTCTGGTCCAGCTTCGGGTACCCAAGCCACGACACGCTGGCGGCTCTGCCCAATTCGCTCATTGTGGTCACGCTGGCTTCGAATTTCGGCACGTTCCTGCTGTACGCGCTGAGCTGCATGACTTGCATGGTGGCCTACCATCGGCATCCGAAGTTCAGCCTGGTGCGCCACCTCTTTATTCCCGTGTTCGGACTGGTGGCGAACCTGGGCTGCATGGCCTTCTATCTGATCGGGCCGTTCATGGGGTACGGCACCAAGATGGAGCCCTTGCTGGCCCTGGGGATCGCGCTGGTCTGGGCGATCTACGGAGGGATCTACTTCGCGCGCTCGAGCAAGCGCGAGGGACGGACGACGCTGGTCCTAATCCGCGAGCAGACGGCGTGACGCATGGCGGGCAACGTTGCCGTAGATACCAGCCCGCAGCGGACATCCATGCTTGACGTGGAGTTCGCGCAGCACTCCGACCGCGGGAGCGTGCGTGAGCACAACGAGGACTACCTCGGCCACGCGCTCCCGGCGACTCCGGAACAGGTGCGCACTCATGGCTGGCTGTTCGCCCTGGCCGATGGGGTCGGCGGGCACGAACTGGGCGAGGTGGCTTCGCGAGCCGCGGTGGAAAGCCTGCTGGCCGGGTTTCGCGAAGCCACCGGGGAGGAAGCGCACACCGCGCTACTACCGCGCCTGGTGCGGGCCGCCAATGCACATGTGTTTGAGACCGCACTGGCGGCCGGTCACCACGGCGCATCCATGGCGACCACGCTGGTAGCCTGTGCCGTGCGGTTCGATCGCGCGGTGGTGGCGCACGTGGGCGACTCGCGCTGCTACCTCATCCGGCTGGGCCGCGCGACGCTGCTCACGCGCGATCACACCGTGGCCGGCGAGCAGGAGCGCCTGGGACTGCTCTCGGCCCGGGAGGCGGCCAAGGCGGAGACCCGCCACGTGCTCAGCCGCTCGCTGGGGAGCGATCTGTTCGTCAACGTCGAGGCCAGCGAGAACCAGGTGTTCACGAACGACGTGCTTCTGCTGTGCTCCGACGGCCTGCACGGATCGGTAAGCGCGGCGGAGATGGCCGCTGCGGTCAGCCAAGGCGCCGATCTGAATGCGGCGGCGCGAAGACTGGCGGCTCTTGCCAATCAGCGGGATGGCAGCGATAATATTAGCGTTCAGTTGATACGCGTTCGAGGCGTGGAACGCGTGGGCATGTACCGCGGGCGGCCATACAGGCTTCGCTAGCCCGCGGCCCTTCGCCGCTGACCTGCGCTGACGATGACTCCTGTCCATCCTGGCGACCGGCTCGACCAGTACCGCGTTGACAGCGTTGTCGCGCGCAGCGGCATGGCTTCCATTTTCCGCGGCACGGACATGCGTACTGGCCGCTCGGTGGCCATCAAGGTCCCGCATCCCGAGATGGAGTGCGACCCGGTGCTGTTCGACCGCTTCCGCCGCGAGGAGCAGATCGGCATAAAGCTGGATCACCCCGGCGTGCTGAAGGTGTGGGCCGGCGAAGACCGCAGCCAGGTCTACATGGTCATGGAGTGGGTGGAGGGCCGGCTGCTCCGCCAGATCCTCGCCGAGCAGGGGAAGCTCCCCAACCGCCGGACGGTGAAAATCACGCTCGCCATCTGCGACGCGCTGGACTACATTCACAGCCACGGGGTGGTGCACCGCGATCTGAAGCCCGAGAACATCATGGTGGACTCGGAAGATCGCATCAAGATCATCGATTTCGGCATCGCTTCGCAGGCCGGTGCGCGGCGGCTGACGTTTGCCAAGCTGTCGCAGGTGATGGGAACGCCCGAGTACATCTCCCCCGAGCAGGTGAAAGGGAAGCGCGGCGACGGGCGCAGCGACATCTACGCGCTGGGAGTGATGTTTTACGAGATGCTGACCGGGAAGACGCCCTTTTCCGGGCCCAACCCCTTCGCCATCATGAACGACCGGCTGCTGAACAATCCCGTCCCGCCGCGCGAAGTCAATCCGGAGATTCCTCCCGAGCTCCAGGAGATCATCTACCGCGCCCTGGAGCGCGACCCGAAGAACCGCTACGCCACCGCCCGCGAGTTCGCTTGGGATCTCCAGCATCAGGACCAGGTCGGCGTGGCCGAGCGCCCCGAGATGCGCGACTGGAAACGGCGGCGCACGCCGTGGCTGAGAAGAATCCTGTTCTATGTGATGCTGGCGCTGATTCCGGTGGTGGTGTTCGGGCTGCTGCTGTACGTGGCACGGCGCGGGTAAGTGTCAACTCAGGCAGAGGGCCGACGTGGACGTCGGCCCGCGGACCAGAGGTCCGCCCTACGAAGACGCTACTTCTTTGCGGAGAAATACAGCACCAGGCCGGCCAGCAGCGTGTCCTGGTTCTTGTAGGTGCCTGGGGTAGACCCGCGATCGAAGAACGGAGCATTGGACCAGTCGCGGCGGTATTCCAGGCGGGTCAGGACTCCTTCCCGGATCTTGCACTCGCCCGTGATGGTGGCTTCCTTCACTTTCTGCACCGTCCCGGTCATGAAACCATCGGCGTCGTTGAACCACTCCAGGCGGGGCGCCAGCGCGAACATCTTCGAAAGCTGGAAGCGCGCGGCGCCGGCGATGCCGGTCCAGCGGTTCTCGCCGCCCAGGATCTTCTTGTCCACGCCGTAGTCGTAGTTGACGTAAAAGCTGGTGGTTTTGGTGGCATTGACCAGCACGGTGGTGTCATAGAGGTGGCGCAGCCCTTTGTTGGTACCGGTCTTCTCGAGCCCGACGTAGTAGTTCTGGCTCCAGGTGACTTTGCCCACAACGAGCGCTCCGGTCAGGCCGACGGACTTTCCGGCGTTGTTGTCCTCGAGGTCGTTCCAGCCGTTGACGAGCTGCACGCCGCCGGTGAAATACTTGCCCAAGGGCATCGTCGCGCGCAGGCCGAAGTGGTAGTAAGGGATGGCCCAGGCGAACAGCAGGGAGCGCGAGTAGTTCCAGTTGTCTTTGGTCTCGAAGACTTCGGCGCCGGCGGACGTCACAAACTGGCCGAAATCCACTTCCAGGCCCTTCGCCTTCGGCGGCTTGAGGCTGAGGTACATCTGTTCGACGTAGTGGAAAACCCTGGGCGCCGTGTCGGTGCTGTGAAAGGTGTCGAACGCCCGGCCGGCCCCGATGTCCAGGCGGAAGCCGATCGGATCGGGATCGTGCGACAAAGTGAGCTTGACCATGTTCAGGTTGAACTGGTCCGCTTTCATGTCGAAGTTGCGGAGCAGGTTGTTGCCCGAGGCGGGGTGGTCGAAGTTGAGGTCGCCGTAAACGTCGAGTTGGCCGCTGAGATCGACCGGACCCAGAATGGATCGTGGCGCGGCGGGGGCCTCGGGTGCTGGCGTCTGCGCGCTCGGAGCGGGCTCCGGCGCAGGCTGGGATGGCGCCGGTGTTTGCGCGACGGCCGCGGAAACGAGCAGACAAACCGTCACGGTTGTACCCACGCACTTCATGCGTTCCATGTGCTGAACCTCCCTGTGTTTTTGGTGGAATCCTCTAGATCGGGCGCGACGTGGGACCGAACACTAGCTCGCGCTGCCGTGGCGCTAATTGAATTTTAGACGCTTCCGCCCGTGAAACCAAATAGAAATTTCATATCGGAATCATAAGGATCTTCGACCTTGAAACGGCGGCGAGCGTCGGTCCGCCGGAGGCGGCCTGCCGCGCGGTTAGCGCCGACGCATCCGCAAACCCGCACGGCCGTTCTCGTAGTAGCCCGGCACTTCTTGAATCCGGCGGAAGCCGAAGCGGCGGTAGAAGCGGATCGCCTCTTGGTTGTCCACCCGCACCATCAGTTCGACTGAGCGCACGCCGGATTCCCGCAGACGCTCGAGCGTGTGCTCGAGCAGCGCCGCGGCGATGCCCTTTTTCCGGTGTTCGGGATCGACCGCCAGCGAGATGACCTCCGCCCTGCCGTCCCCCGCGCAGGTCGCGATGTATCCGGCGATGCGGCGGGCCAGCTTGGCGATAAGGAACAGTTCCCCGCACTCCGAGTACAGGTTCCGGAAGATCGCCCGAGTGTAGGGTTCCTCGGGGAACGCCGCGCGTTCGATATGGAGGATGCGGGCCAGGTGACGCGGGCGGAACCGGACGATTTCGACCGGCGCCGGCTGCGTGGTGGCGCTTCGGGTTGTAGCCGCCATCAAGCAAGGATGATACCGTGTTTGCGAGACTCATTAATGGTCTTGGCCATGCGATTTTGTCATATCTTGCTTTGGTCCGCCGTTTGCCTGAGCACGGCCGGCCTCCCGGCGCAGGCGGCGGCGCAACAGGTCCGGATCAACGCGCCTTACGTCGAGACGCCGCCCGAGGTGGTGCTCGCGATGCTGAAGGCGGCCCAGGTCAAGCCCGATGACGTGGTGTACGACCTGGGTTGCGGCGACGGGCGCATCGTCATCGCCGCCGCGCAGAAGTTCGGCGCCCGTGGAGTCGGAGTGGACCTGTACCCGGGGCACGTCGCCGAGGCGCGGCGCAAAGCGCGGGAAGCGGGCGTGGCGGGCCGCGTGGAATTCCGCCAGCAGGACCTCTTCGACACCGACCTCGGCCAGGCCACCGTCGTGACGCTGTATCTGCTGCCGGAGGTCAACCTCGAATTGCGTCCGAAGTTGCTGCGGGAGCTCAGGCCGAGTACTCGCATCGTCTCCCATGCCTTCGACTTCGGGGATTGGAAGCCCGACAAGCAGTTCGAGGTGAACGGGAACAAGGTTTTCTTGTGGGTCGTGCCAGGACGCGGCACTGCCGGCAGAACTGCGCGGTGAAGGCTGCCCCGCGGATCATCCTTTTCCATCGGGCGATGACTCGGCCGGCGGCTCGGCCATCTCCTGGCCGAGTTGCTCGAGCACGTCTCCGCCGCGGGGGGAATGAAAGTCGGCGTCCAGCCGGCGCAACGCGACGCGGACCACGTCGCGGTGGTGGAGCTTGGACCCCAGTCCTTTCTGGCTGAACTCGAGCCACAGGCGGTGCAGGAGATCCAGGTCGTCGGGCCACAGCCGGGGCGGATGCGGTCCCAGGTTGAAGTACAGGGATTGGCCCTTGACCGGGTCGTAGATCTCGAGCGACAACTGCGGGCGGGGCTGCGGCAGCTCCTCCCAGGCGTCGCCGAACCGCTTGGCCTGCTCGGCCGCGCTCATCTTCCCCGACTGGCCCACCACCACCAGCGAGGAGCGGAGCCGCTGGGCGGTCTCCGCGAGCACGCGGTCCGGATTCCGCCCGGTGACCACCATCAGCTCGGCGTGCTTGCCGGCCTTTTCCGCCAGGGTGACGACCAGGCTGAACAGGCGTGCGATGTCCGCGGAGAACACCTCGTCGCTGGTGAGCTCGTGTTCGCCGAAGCCGGGCTGGCCGGCGTGCTTGACCGTCACCACCGCGACGTCCATCTTGCCGGTGTCGGTTTTCTCCAGGATTTTTCGCAGGTGGCCGAGCAGGTTGGGATTCCGGACCGCCACCAGCACGTTACCCGGGCGGACGGCGGCCGACGCGGCGGTCAGCTCCTCGGGCGTGTCGAGCCGGAATTTCTCCAGCTCCTGGCTGTGGGCCGCGCGCTTGCGGCGATTGATCCGCTCGGAGATCTCGAAGGTGACGAAGAACACCACCGTGAAGCAGATGCCGGCGATGGTCGCCACCTGCTTGGTCAGCAGGTTGATGCAGGCGATGGCAAACAGGACCACGGTGATGAGCCCCAGCCCGACGGGCAGCTCGGTCTTGCCCCAGCGGAAGTTGAGCGGCACTTTCCACTCGCGTGCTTCCGGCTGCTTGTAGCGCAACACCAGTACCGAGAGCGCCTTCATGGCGAAGCTCCAAACTACCCCGAAGGCGTACGCCTCGCCGAGCATGTCCACGTTGCCCATGCTCAGTACGATGGTGACAATCTGAAGGATGACGATCAGGTTGATGAACCGGTGCGTGGTGCCGAAGCGCCGGTGCGGATGGCGGAACCAGTCGGGCAGCACGCCATCCTCGGCCACCCGATTGAGTACGCCGTTGGAGCCGATGATCGCCGTGTTGACCGCCCCGGCGAGGATCACCGTGCCTACAATCACCACGAACGCGTGAAACAGCAGCAGCAATGGCACCGGCCCGACCAGGTGCATCGACAACCCGCCGATCAGGTTGCCCAGGAAATTCCCGCGGTCCGAATCGGGGATGATCATCACCGCGAAGAACGATACCAGCGAGGTGAACAGCATGCTGTAGATGAAGATCACGAACCCGGTTCGCTCCAGGTTCTTCAGCTTGGGAGCGGCAATCTCGCGGTTCACCTGCGCCAGCGTTTCTTCCCCGCTCATCGCCAGCACCGAATGCCCCAGCCCGACCAACACCAGGATCCACGGCAGCGTGGCCAGCCAACTGCCATGCAACCAGCCGAGGCCTTCCTTGCCAATGTGGAGGTTCCCAGGCGTCGGGAAAGGCACCGGCTGGAAGCCACGGGTGAGCAGCGTGGTCACGCACCACGCCACCAGGATCACCACCATCACCGTGGTGAGCTGCATGATGCGCAGGGCCTTTTGGCTGGACTCGTGAATCCCAATGATGTTCTTGCGCCAGAAGTAGAGCGTCACCACGATTGCGAACACCGCCGCGAAATAGGGCGGAGGCACGTGAATGCCCGGGTGGCGGAGGCGCTCGGCCAGTTCGTTGATCAAGCCCGCCAGGTACAGCCCGGCGGAGACGGCGCTGATGGGGCCGGTCAGCACGTAGTCGAACAGCAGCGCGGAGACGGAGAACTTGGCCAGCGTCGGTCCCAGCGCCTCGTGAACCACGCGATATACGCCCCCGCGCACGAACATGCTGCAACTCTCGATGTAGACGGCGCGCACCGCGTAGGAGAACAGCATGATGCCGAAGATGAACCAGGGCGCCGATTTCCCGACGAAGGTTTCGGCGATGCCGCCGGCATAGAACGCGGACGAGGCGAGGTCGTTCAGAACAATGGCAGCCGCCCTCCAGAAGCTTATGAAGGACAGCATGACCGTGGTGGCGACGACGACTTTCGTCGCGCCCGGTTTCGGCAGGGAATCCACGCAGTACCCCCTCGTCAATCCGTCCCCATGCGGATTGCCTTCAAATCGGCCTGCGAAGTTAGCTGACGGGCTAAGGCTTGAAAGTACCCCGTCCGATTCCGAATCGGACTGCGCCCCAACTGCTCGGGTCCTCCGCCTCCTGGGTGGAGTTCGGCTCTCCCCTATGTTAGCACCGTGCGTTACAGTGTCAGCCCGCCGTCGACGGTCAGGACCTGACCGGTCACGTAGCTGTCGGGCTCGAGGAAGAAGCGGACGGCGCGGGCCACATCAAGCGCGGCGCCGAAGCGCGGGATTGTGCCTTCGGTGAGGTAGCGGTCGTATTTTCCCGAGGCGATGCTGGCTTGGGCCATGCCCGCCGCAGTCACACCCGGGCAGACCACGTTGACGCGGATGTTGGCCGGTCCGCGGCACTCCTTGGCCAGGATGCGCGCGGCGGCCACGAGCGCCGCCTTGGGTGCGGCGTAGGCGGTCGAGCCGGGGAACGGGAACATCGCTTGCATGGTGCCCATCACTACGATTGCGCCGGGCGTGCCGGCTTGCCTCATCCGCTCGGCCGCTTCGCGCGCGAGCAGGGCCGGGCCGCGGTAATTCACTTCGTGCGAGCGGAGCATGGTTTCCTCGATGCGCTCCGGTGCGGCAACCCGCGCGGGGTCGCCGGCGAACACGACGACGCCATAGAGCTCCGGCGCGGCATCGAGCAGCCGCTGGCGGTCGGCCGCCACTGTCAGGTCGGCCTGGACGACCCGCGCGAAGGCGGCCAAGGGCGCCGCGCGCTCGGCGTCCGAGCAATAGCTCACAATGAGCTGGGCGCCCTCGGCGGCCAGCAGTTCCGCGGTGGCCGAACCCAAACCGCCGGAGCCGCCGGCCAGCACGATCCGCTTTCCGCGCAGCGTGTCAGGCACCGGCGGGCTCCCTCCGGCCGGCTTGGCCGGCCGCGACGTACCCGCAAGCCACTACCGCCAGGAACATCGCCAGCACCTCGCTATCGCCCAGGTTGACCTCGAAGATGCCGGCGATCATGATGGCCACCACCACCGCCACCGCACCGTGCAGAACGGACTTCTCCTCTCCCGGCCCGGTAGGGAGACGGCGAAGGGCGCGCAGGAAGTCCCAGAGCACCATCCCCAGCAGCCAGAGGAGAGCCAGCATGGTGGGCACGCCACGCTCGGCCGCGTAGTGAATGTACAGGCTGTGCAAGTGGCCGTACCAGCCGTCGGGCAGCGGCCGCGGTATGTCGCTCGGAACGTATTCCATGAGTTTCGGACCGACCTGTTCCGGCCCCACTCCAAACCACGGGTGCGCCCGGATCATCGCCCAGCCGGTGCGCCAGCACACCACCCGGTGCTGGTTCGAGTCGAGTTCTTTGCGCGGCATGAAACCGGACTGGAAACGCACGCGCACCGATCCCGGATTCAGCCATAACAGCAGCGCCAGCAGAACCGGCAGGCAAATCAGCAACCAGCGCTTCCAGAACCACAGCAAGTAGACGCTGGCGCAGGCCGCCGCCAGCCAGACGCCGCGCACGTAGGACGCCAGCATGCCCGCGCCCATCACGCCCGCGGCCAGCAACCCCAGCCAGAGCAGGCGCCCACGCGCCCGCGGCGAGAACATCAGAAACGCCCCCAGCATCGCCAGCACGATCACCAGCTCGCCACCGAAGGTCTGCCAGTGGCTCATGAACCCGGTGATGCGCTCGTGGACGTAGTAGTCGTAAAACGTGCCGCC